>Ga0209929_1000797_pt1 | contig 11501 bp, 6 predicted proteins | sample SalPon2_C_H2O_MG_2_FD_185731 | JGI IMG/M metagenome (GOLD analysis project Ga0209929, IMG submission 185731) | Salt pond water microbial communities from South San Francisco under conditions of wetland restoration - Salt Pond MetaG SF2_C_H2O_MG... ... | reverse complement strand
CAATCTCAAACTCAATTACAAAATCAAATTGAAAGAGTATCTGACCACCTTTTTGATAAAGGTGCTATGATTATTCCAGGTGAGATTGGATATGATTTAAATTATTATGCTGTTAAATTAACTTCAAAATCTGCTTCAAGTGTAACTGATTATATTGATACAGTAGTTACAGGTGGTACTTCAGGAGTTACTGCTAAAGTTGTAAACGCTGTTGCAACTGATGGAACTGATCCAGATACTTTATATGTTAAATATTTAAATACAGCTTCAGACGAGTCAACAATTGTATTTACAGATGGTGAAACAATTACATCTGATGGTTCAGGTACACCAACTGCTGTCGTTGATACAACAGCAACTGGTTCGGCTGCACAAATACAACAAGGTGTTTATTACATCAATGGATTTCACGTTCAAGTATCAGCACAAACTTTAATACTTGACAAATATACTAACACTCCAAGTTATAGAGTAGGTTTAACGGTTTCAGAAACTTTTGTTACTCCTGGTGATGATGCCACTTTAAATGATAATGCAGCAGGTTCATCTAATGTCAATGCACCTGGTGCTCACAGATTTAAAATAGAATTAACATTAACTAAAAAATCATTAACAAGTACCGAAGATACAAATTTTTATGAGTTATTAAGATTATCAAGTGGTGCTTTACAAAATCAAGTTAGAACAACTGAATACGCTGTATTAGAAGATACTTTTGCTAGAAGAACATATGACGAATCAGGTGACTACACAGTTAGAGCATTTGATATAGATGTTAGAGAACATTTAAATGACGAAGCTGGTAATCGAGGAATATATACATCAGCAAATGGTGGTGACAATGCTAAATTAGCAGTTGGTATTTCTCCAGGTAAAGCATATGTTAGAGGATATGAAATAGAAAAAATTGGTACAACTTTTGTTGATGTAGATAAGGCAAGAGATTTTGATACTCAAAATAACTTTAATACAAGATTTGATGTTGGTAACTTTGTAAATGTTACAAACATTTATGGTTCACCAGATGTAGGATTTGTTTCTGGTGATGTAGAAGCTTTCAAAGCAGTTAATTTATATAAAACTGCTACAGGTTCTCGTGGTACTGAACAATCAACAAGTGGTGCAACTGTACCTCAAATTGGTCGTGCTAAATCCAGAGGTTTTGAATATTCATCTGGTAATGCTGCTTCAAATATTTTTGCTAGTGGTTCACTAACAAGTGCAATATACAAACATTATCTGTTTGATATTACAATGTTTACACACTTAAATATTACAACCGACCAATCATTTACTACAGGTGAAGTTGTAACAGGCAGTACCTCAAATGCTACTGGTAATGTACAAAGTGTTTCAACAACAAGGTCAGTTGCGATAACTGATATTTCAGTCGCAAGTCCAGGTGTTGTAACCGCAACATCACACGGTTTTGAAGAAGGACAACAAGTTACAATTTCAGGTGCAACCTATCAAGTTGATTCAACTGCTCAAGGCACTGCTGTATTTACAGTTAGAAATCCAGACACAAACACTTTTGAATTATATGATACAGATGGCACAACAGCAATAAATGTAACTTCATATGCTTCAGGTGGTACTGCTACACACGGTGTTGTAGTAATATCAAATGTACAAGGAGATTTTTCTGCTGGAGAAACTATTACAGGTGGTACTTCTTCTAATACTGCTGTAATTCAAGCAGATGCTGTAGGATTTAAAGGTGTTACAGATTTTGATTTTCCACAAATTAAACAAGTTGGTATGGCAGGTTCGCCAACTTATACTGCTGATACAGCACTTGATGCTACAAACGGAAGTAACTTTACACTAACAGGAACAATTGATGTTAGTTCAGGTTCTGCTGATGTGCAAGGTATTAATACAAGATTTGCTGAAGAATTAGTTGTAGGTGATTCAATTTCATTTACAAACGATAGTGGTAATACAGAAACAAAATTAGTAGAGGCAATTATTTCTAATTCTAGTTTAACACTTAATAGTGTAACAGCTGCAGCTTCTACAAAAACAATTATAACGAGAAGACGAAGTATTATTCAATCACCAGAAAAAAATGTTTCTATATTTAAGTTACCATATGAAACAATTAAAACTTTAAAAACAACTAATAATTCTGGTATCACAGACACAAACTTTACAGTAAGAAGACATTTTACTGCTACACTTTCTTCAAATGGTGATGCTACAATTACTGCTGGTACTAACGAAACATTTAGTGCTTTAGCAGAAAAAGATTTTTCAGTTTCAATTATGACAACAGGTGCTGGTACTTCAGGTGTTGTTGGGGATGTTTTAAGTTTAACAGGTAATAACCACGAAGGTGATCCTATTTTTGTATTAGGCGGTTCACCATCAGGTAAAACATTAACATTAGATTTTGGTACTGATTATCAAGGTCATAAAGTTAAAATACTTGCTACTGTAAATAGAAGTGTTGCAGGCTCAAAAACAAAAACACTTAACTCAAATACAACTGTTCAAAAAACAGGTCAAACTGAAATTGAGTCTGGTACAATTGGTTTAGGAAAAGCAGACGTTTATCGAATTAATGCTGTTTATATGTCTGCTGACTTTAGTACAAATGCTACAGCCAGTGATACAGATATTACAAGTCGTTTTGATTTCGATACAGGACAAAGAGATAACTTCTATGATACAGGTAGATTAAGATTAAAAAATGGTGAAATTACTCCAACAGGTAGATTACTTGTTGACTTTGATTACTTTTCACATGGTTCAGGAGATTACTTTGATGTGGACTCTTATTCTGGTGTAATTGATTATGAAGATATTCCTGCTTATATATCAACAACAACTGGTGTAAGATATGAATTAAGAGATAGTTTAGATTTTAGACCAAGAGTTGATGACGCTTCAACTATTAATTCAGGTTCGCAAGACCGTTCATTTGATGGTAGTGGTGCCTCAACAGTTGATCCAGTAGAATTTGGTTCTGATATATCTTCAGATTTTGAGTTCTATTTAGGAAGAGTAGATAAAATTTATTTAGATAAAGATGGTAACTTTAAAGTTTTAAAAGGTTCAAGTTCGGCACAACCAAGAGTGCCTGGTACACTAGACAATGCTATGCACCTATACACATTATTTTTACCAAGTTATACTTTAAGTACCGCTGAAGTTGGTATTGAACACGTTGATAATAAACGTTATACAATGAGAGATATTGGAAGAATAGAAAGTAGAATTGAAACCGTTGAATACTATACTCAATTATCTTTATTAGAAACAGCTGCACAAAATTTACAGATACAAGACGCTGATGGTTTTGACAGATTTAAAAATGGATTTGTTGTTGATAATTTTACAGGTCACAATATAGGTGATGTTGGAAATAATGATTATAAAGCTTCTATTGATTATGCTGAAGGACAATTAAGACCAACATTCCATGAAGACGCTGTACAATTAATTGAAAGAGATGACGATGGTACTGCCATTGTTGCCGCTGATAGAACAGCTGCAAACTATCAAAAAACTGGTGACTTAATTACGTTACCATACACAGAATCAACTTTAATTGACCAACCATATGCTAGTAAATCAATTAATGTAAACCCATTTGGTGTATTTACTTGGATTGGTTCAATAGAATTAACTCCACCAAGTGATGAGTGGAAAGAAACAGAAAGAGCACCTGAATTAGTTATTAATAATCCTAATGGAAGTTGGGATAACTTAACAAGAAATACAGGTAACTCTGCTCAATTGTCAGAATTTCCTATGTCAACAGTTTGGAATTCATGGCAAGATACATGGACAGGAAGACCTGTTGAAACAGAAAGAAGACGAGTTGGTACGTATGAAAGAAGACAAGGTCACGGATGGGGTGTAGTTGCTAGAGAACAAATTACAACAGCACAACAAGTTTCTCAAACAAGAACAGGTATTAGAGCAGTTGCTGTACCAGAAACAGTTAGAACATCAATTGGTGATAGAGTAGTTTCAGTTGCTTTTGTTCCATTTATTAGAAGTAGAACATTAACATTTGTCGCTACAAGAATGAAACCAAATACAAGAGTATATCCATTCTTTGATAATATTGATATATCTTCTTATATCACACCTGATGGTGGTTCACTAGGTGGTAATTTAGTAACAGACGCAAATGGTAAAGTTGAAGGTACATTTGCTATACCTGATCCAAAAGTTAACGCAAATCCTAGATGGAGAACAGGTCAAAGATTGTTCAGATTAACAAGTTCATCTACAAATAGTTTAACAAATGCAAACGTTGAAACAGCTGCAAACGCTGAATATGTTGCAAGAGGTTTATTAGAAACTGTAAGAGAAACTATTTTATCAAGTAGAGAAGCTCGTGTTGAAATGAGAAGTGTTACTGAAGACCAAACAATTACAAGAACATCTACAAGAACAACTGAAAGACAAGTTGGATACCACGACCCACTAGCACAAACATTCTTAATTGATGATGAAGGTGGCGTATTTTTAACTTCAGTAGACCTATTCTTTAGTTCAAAAGATAATAATATTCCAATTACGGTACAAATTAGAGATGTTGTAAATGGATATCCAGGTCAAAAAATATTACCATTTTCAGAAACAACTTTAAATCCAAGTGCTGTAAATGTAAGTTCAGATGCTACGACAGCAACTAAATTTACTTTTTCAAGTCCTGTTTATATACAAGACAATGTTGAATACTGTATTGTTGTATTAGCAAACTCACAAGAGTACAATGCTTATGTGGCAAGATTAGGTGAAACAAATTTAGGTTCTGATAGAACCATATCGCAACAGCCATATGCTGGTGTATTATTTAAATCTCAAAACGGTTCAACTTGGACGGCTGACCAAAACGAAGATATGAAATTCTTGTTAAGAAGAGCCGAGTTTAGTCAAGTTACAGGAACAGTATCATTAACAAATGACACTTTACCTGCAAGAACACTTAAAAATAATCCTATTAGAACAACAAATGGTTCTGGTGTAATTAGAGTATTCCATCCAAATCACGGAATGCACGGTACAGATAACAATGTTACAATTGCTGGTGTAGCAAGTGGTACTTACAATGGTATTACTTCGGCACAAATTAATACAACATATACAAGTATTTCAAATGTAACTTTAGATAGTTATGATGTTACAACTGCTGGTACAGCAACGGCCACTGGAGATGTAGGTGGTGCAACAGTAACCGCTACACAAAACAGAGCATTTGATGTCTTAAACCTTGGTGGTATTCAAACTATGTTAGTACCAGGAACAAATATAGATTACTATGTAAGACCAACAACTGGTAAATCTATTCACGGTTCTGAATCAGAATTTAGTTTAACTTCATTTGCTAATAAACTTGCTGTTGTAAATAATGATAATATTTTCTTTACAACACCACAAATTGTTGCAAGTGAAATTAATGAAACAAATGAAATGTCAGGTGCTAAATCATTCTACACAATTTTAGAGTTATCAACAACAAACACAAAATTATCACCTGTATTAGATACTCAAAGAATGAGTGCCTTTACAATTCAAAACAGATTAAATAATCCTACTGTAAGTAATACACCAAACTTTGTTGCTGATACAGCTGCAACAGGTTCATCAACTGCTGCTGTGTACTTAACAAAACCAATTGTATTAGAAAATGCTTCAACAGCACTAGATATAAGATTAACAGCAAATATTCGTTCAAGTTCTGAAGTTGAAATGTATTATAGAGTTACAGGTCCAGAAGATGAAAGAAATATTGAAGATTTAGATTACACACCATTTAATTCAGATGGAAGTCCAGATGTTGCAATTACTCCTGCTGAAGATGATTCAACATTTAAAGAATACAAATATTCAGCAACTAATATACACGACTTTACATCATTCCAATTAAAAATTGTAATGAAAGGAAGTATATCATCATATCCACCTATTTTAAGAGATATGAGAGGTATTGCATTGGCGGTCTAATATGAGTAGATTAAAAGTACAAGGATATTCAAATTTAGAAAGAGATACAAACTCTAACGCAATTGTAAACACAAATGCTTCTGAATATCAAATTTATATGAAAAGACACAAAATGAGAGAAAAACAAAGTGATGAATTAAGAAATACTGTAAAGGAAATAAATAGTTTAAAGTCTGAATTATTTGAAATCAAAAAGTTATTAAAAGAGGTAATCAACAAGTAAAATGGCCGCAAGAACAGTATTAACGACAGATACACTTGAAACGTTTAGAACGACCTTTAACAGTCTTTCACAAACGGATATAGGCGATCCAGCGACACTTACTACGACTGCTACTGATTTAGTCGGTGCAATCAATGAAGTGTCTGCTTCTCACTATTCTGGTTTTACAATCGTTGATAGTTCTTCATCTACAACTCAAAGTATTGCTGGTGGCGATACTATCACTTTTACTGGAGATTCTAATATAACGGCGGCTGTGAGTGCTACAGACACGGTTACCTTTACACTTAACTCTACAATAACAGGTTTGACAAGTATTACATCTACAACTTTTACAGATGGTACATTAACAATTAACAGTGGTTCTATAACAGGTGCCGTAAATGTTACAGGTTCTGGTACTGCTAATTTTACAACAGACATACAAGTAAATAGTGTTTCTGTTGCAACACAACCTTTTGCAATTGCTCAAGCAGTTGCTCTAGGATAATATTATAAATAGTATAAATATTAAAAGGAAACAACAATGGCTAACGATTTTAAAAGATTTACAAAACCAGATGTCGGAACAAGTACAGGCGCTTCTGCTGACGCTGTTTATACAGTACCAGCGGGTGCAGGTTCAACTGCGTTAGAATCAATTATTATTGGAATCACATTAGCAAATAAAACAGCGGCAGGTATTACTGCTTCTGTATTTTTGGATAACTATGATGGTTCAAATGATGTTTACATTGTCAAGGACGCTACAATTCCTGCAGGCGCTTCATTAGAAGTAATGTCAGGTAATAAAATAGTAGTTCAAAACGATGGTTCAACTGGTGACGTATTAAGAGTAGAGGCAAGTTCAGCAACATCACTTGACGCTACAATTACAGTATTAGAAGACGTATAAGGATAACAAATGGCGTATATTGGAAAAGACCCAGCACAAATCAAACGTGCTCTTAACGAAAAAGATACATTTACGGGTGACGGTTCTACGGTCGCTTTTGATTTAACAAGTGACGCTTCAGGTGCTAATGAAATACAAGTATTTGTAGATAATATTCGACAAGAACCAGGTGCTTCAGACGCCTACACTTTAGGTGAAGACGGATCAGGTAATTTAAGAAGAATTACTTTTACAGCCGCTCCAGATAGTGGTGCCGAAATATACGTTATCAATCCAAAAACAACAGATTCAAATTTAATCGTTCCGTCAGACAATTCAGTAACATCAGCAAAAATAGTTGATGGTGCTATTGTTAATACCGACATTAATGCTTGTGCGGCCATTTCAGATACAAAATTAGGAACAATCTCAACGGCTTGTAAAGTTGCTACTTCAGCAATTTCTCAACCAGGTTCATCAAGTGTATATCTTGCTGGCGATGGTAGTTGGGGTGCCATAGATACTTCACAACAAGACACAAACGCTTTTAATATTTCATTACTTGGTTTTAAAATGGCCGTGAATGAAGGCTTAACTGTATTTAATTTGGTAGATGGTGTTGTTGACGAATTTAATGACGAGTCTGGAACAGACGAAGCTGAAGGTTCAAACGATACTTATTGTGCTATAAGTGATAATTATATAAATGGTGCAACTATTTGCTTATCTGCTGGATTTACTACAAGTGCAGTAACAGAACCAGACACATCAACTGCTGGAACAAATCCTGATTGGGTTTGTGGAAGTTATGGAAGTTTTTCAGTCCCTTCAGGCGTATCAAATATAAATGTTTTTACCTGGGGTGCTGGTGGAGGAAGAGGTAATAGAGGTACAACAAGTCAAAATAGTGGTGGTGGTGGCGGAGGATTTTCTTCAGGCACATTAGCCGTTTCAGCTTGTACATCATTTACAGCAGTTGTAGGTGAAGGTGGAAAAGGCGGACCTATACCTGGTACCATAGGTGCTAGAGGTAGAGGACTAGGAAGTGCTGGTGCACCTAATGGTCCAAGTTGTGGAAGTATAGGTGGTGGTATGACAGGAATATTTACTTGTACTGTTGCTTCAACACCAATTGATTTAACAGGATATTCAGCCCCAGTTGCTGTACTGATTGCTGGTGGAGGTGGTAGTGGTGGATATAATAGTCAAGCTCCGAGTCCTAATAGCGGTCCTACGGGTACTGGTGTTGCTGGTGCTGGAGGAGGACCACAAGGTGGAAGAGGTGATACATCATTATATGGATGTGGTGCTTACGGTGATGGTGGTGGAGGTGGAACACAAACAACAGGAGGTCAAGGAGGTTCAGGAGGTAGTCAAACAGGTAATCCAGGAGTATTATTTGGCGGAGGATCGCCTGGATGTTCACCTAATGACTCTGGAACTGGTGGTGGTGGTTATTACGGAGGTGGAGGAAATGGTGTAGGTACAGGTGCTGGATTAGGTTATGAAAATAGACAATCAGGTGGTGGTTCAGGTTACATATCACATCCTCAAATTAGTTGTGGTGTATCTGAAGCTGGTAATTTAAGTGAAGGAGGTGGTGTAACTGATCCTAATTATGTTGCTTGTACTAATGAGGGTCACGCTCACAATGGTACTGCTGCTGATGGTGAAGACGGATATATTTTAATTACCGCAAGTGGAGTATCTTCTTGTGCTACATCTACGACAATCGTATCAACGGCCTTTACATCAACAAGTGTACCAACAAGTGCTAGAATAGTAGTATTCGAGGAAAACGTGGACACACCTACTTTAAATACTGACATTATTGCTTCAGTAAGTAGAGATGGTGGAAGTACATTTACAAATGCAACATTATCAGATTCAGGATATGTAACAGGATCCTCTGGACAAAGAATTTTAACTGGTCAAGCAACTATCTCTGGTCAACCAAGTGGCCAATCAATGAGATGGAAACTTGCTCTTGCTAACAATCAAGTGAAGATACACGGTGTATCTTTACAATGGGCTTAATAGGGAGAAACAAATGGCAATACAAAGAATAACAAAAGCGGCCGCTCCAACAGGTGGGGCTAAAATCAAAATCGTTTCAGGTCCTAACAAAGACCAAGATTATATTAAATTAGCTGAAACTGCTTTTGATCCAAGCGTTGAAGGTGAAACAAGAAAAATAGATGAAACAACAGGATTTTTTGGTAAGACAGTACAACAAATAAACGAATAAATAGTATTAAAGAGAGAGATTTAATTAATGCCAATATCAAAAGTCAAATCGGGTTCTATAACAGATAGTGCTGTAACAAGCGATAAGATTAATAATAGTGCTGTTACATCAGCAAAAATAGAAGATGGTACAATTGTCAATGCTGACATTAATGCTTGTGCCGCTATTGCTTCAGGTAAATTAGTAGTAGATACATCTGCTTTAGAATCTGATGTTAATACAAATAAATTTAATATCTCTCTATTAGGTTTTAAAATGGCAGTCAATGAAGGCTTGACTGTTTTCAATTTAGTAGATGGTGTCGTAGATGAATTTAATGATGAATCAGGAACAGACGAAGCGGAAGGATCAAATGACACTTATAATGCCACAGATGACTACTATGTAAATTCTAATTCACCAACAGGTGATACAATACCATTATCAACACCTTATACAGCTGGATTTGATATTTCTTCGGTAACAGAACCAGATACTTCAACTGCTGCTACAAATCCTTCACAAGGAACTGGAACTCCAGCAACTTTTACAGTTGGTTTAGGAGTTACTTCAATGTCAGTTAAAATGTGGGGTGCTGGCGGTGGAGGTGGTTATTATGGTACTGTAGGAAGTGGTGGTGTTGGAACTGGTGGTACAGGTGGCGGAGGAGGATATGTTTCTGGAACAGTAGCTGTTTCTCCAGGACAAACAATTTTAGTAGGTATTGCTGAAGGTGGTACAAGACCATCTCAACCAGGAAGTAATCCAGTTACAGGTAATCCTTATGGTAGTGCTTTACACGGAGACCACCCACAATCTCAACCAAGATGTGTGGGGGAAAGATTTCAACCAGGTGGTGCTGGAGCAGGTTATATTGCTTGTAGTACAGGAGGTTTTGCGGCTCCTACATCTCCATCAATTTTTTTAGTTGCTGGTGGAGGGGGTACAGCAGGAGATAACACTGCCACGTGCCAAGATGGTGGTAATGGTGGGGGATTAATAGGTTCTGCTGGAGGACAATCAACTGCACAAAATTCATTTGTTCAAGCTCAATCAGCTAGACACGGTGGTGGAGGTTCGCAATCTGCTGGTGGTCAAGGTAGTGCTTCGTGTACACCTGATCCTGACAATAGTGGAGGATTTTTATACGGTGCTGGAAGAGGTGGTGGTGGCTGGTACGGAGGCGGTGACGGTAATGGTTATGACGGAGGTACACCAAATTCTCCTGCATACGCAGTTGGAGGTGCTGGTGGAGGTTCTTCATATTACGGACATCCACAAGTTTCATCAGGTGCTACTCAAGGACCTGAAGGTGGAGAAGGCGAAGGTGCTGGAGTAAACGCTCCAGATTATGTTGCTGGAACAAACGAGGGAACAGATACAAACGATCCACAAGGATATAATCATCCTGTAAATGGATATGGAAGTGGATGTAGTGCTAACTACGGTGAAGACGGTTATGTATTAATTACAGCAACAGCAGGTCCTGTATGTGCTTCAACTTTATCAACAACTATAACATCTGGAACATTTACATCAAGTTCAGTTGCTACTACAGCACGTATTGTAGTATTTGAAGAAAATGTGGACACACCTACTTTAAATACAGATATTATTGCTAGTGTCAGTAGAGATGGAACTAACTTTACTAATGCCACTTTAAGTGATAGTGGTTATGTTACAGGTAGTTCAGGACAAAGAATTTTAACAGGCCAGGCTGACATTTCAGGTCAACCAAGTGGTCAGTCAATGAGATGGAAATTAGCATTGGCAAATAATATAGTTAAGATACACGGCGTATCGTTACAATGGAGTTAAACTAAATGGCATACATAGGAAGAGGACCAGTTACAGGAAGTTTTGAAAAACAAACGCTGACTGCTGACGGTTCTACAGTTACATACAATTTAGATTATACTGTTGGTTCTTCAAGTGCCATTTTAGTATCAGTATCAGGAGTTTTACAAGAACCAGAAGTTGCTTACAATCTCGCTTCAGGTGGTTCTCAAATTACATTTACGGCCGCACCAGAATCTGGTGAAACAGTTTTTGTCGTTTATCTAGGAATTGCCTATGACGCTGGTAGTTTACTTTCAACAGGTGCGATTACAGGCCAAACAGAATTAGCCGAACAGGCCGCTGAAGATGATTTACTTTTAATCTATGATACTTCAACAACATCTTTAAAGAAAATTACAAAGGCCAATCTA
>Ga0209929_1000792_pt1 | contig 11564 bp, 9 predicted proteins | sample SalPon2_C_H2O_MG_2_FD_185731 | JGI IMG/M metagenome (GOLD analysis project Ga0209929, IMG submission 185731) | Salt pond water microbial communities from South San Francisco under conditions of wetland restoration - Salt Pond MetaG SF2_C_H2O_MG... ... | reverse complement strand
ACTTATTCACACCGATAGCCGTACCCGCATCTGAGGCTGTGAGCATGTTGCCACGCAATTTTAGCCATGCTTCCGATCGCTGTTCATCGAACTCCAAATCCAACAGCCTTTTGACATTGGGATGCATGTTAATGTATTATTGTTGGTAATTTTTAAGCTGTTCAAAGAAGGCTCTGGCAGCCAATTGTTCGGCTTGCTTTTTACTTTTGGCTTGCCCCCTCCCACCAAATTGACCATTAATATACGCATCAATGTAGAAAATACCTTCGTGATGCCCCACAACTCTATATTCTGGCAAAGGTATATTCGTAATTTGACAGTACTTCATGAGATGATCCTTGAAGTTATCATCGATCATGATGGCATTCAAATTAATGAAATTGGGATCATTGTAGATTCTAAGAACAAACTCTTTCGCATGGAGGAGACCAAGATCCATATAGATCGCACCCACAAGGGCTTCAAAGACATCTTCAAGGATCTTTGGATTATTATTCCATCCATTTTTCATACCTTTCTCATCCATAAGAACTAAATTGTTGAGACCCAACTTGGTTGCTATTTCGGCGAGAGTTTCTGAACGAACGAGTTTTGTACGAGCTTTGGTAAGAAACCCCTCTTGTCTCTTTTCAAATCTATCAAAAAGGAACTTTGTGATGATAAAACCTAACACGGAATCACCCATAAACTCGAGGGTCTCAAAGGATTCATTGAATTGTTCATACTCTTTGAGGGCGGATTTGTGAGTGAAGGCACGTTGGTACAGAGACAGATCTTTGATCTTTGTTCCAACGAGATTTTCAATATCTTGTTGAGTGAAGTTCATATTGTTAAGAAGTGTTAATTTTTTAAGCTCGCTTCACGTAGTGAGGGCTGAGGTACTTTTGGAGGTTCAAGTAGGTGACAGTGACGTCAGCTGGTGGTTGCAACAAATCCTTCAACTTTTCGTCCAAGATGAGTTGGCGACCGTTTTCTGGATGTTTCAACCCGTTTTCAGTGATGTACTTGTTGATCGCCTTGGTGACTTCGGAACGAGAAATCAATTCACCTTCGGCAAGTCCCAAGAACTCGCGCAACTTAGGTGTCACTTCTTGCTTACGGTTAAATCCATTGTTGGCAGCACGCGCCTTCGCTTTCTCACCGTCTGGGTCTTCCTGAGTGGTCTTGACCTTACGAATGAGCTTGGTGAGGGTCTTGACTTCGGCGCGGAGCGCAACAATTTCAGCTTGGATAGTTTCAAGAGACATCTTATATATTTCATGAGCGGTTAATCTTTAAGTCTCGTCTGTAGAGTAAAAATGTGATTGAAATTGCCACGAGCATTATAAACATCGGTATTTTTTTCCGCGCCACGGGTATTTCTGGTTCAGGGTACTTTATGATTCTAAATGGTTCTCTCGGTTTGACATTAGGATTTTGACCAGGACACCCACCTGCACAACATTCCGCTGGACATTTCAAAACTTTTGGCCCCTTTCGAACGCCACAAAATTGTATGGCTCGTGGGTTATACACATCATCATATGCGTAACATCTACACTCTTCGATCACGTTGCAGACCATATTATTATGTGACAATATAATAATGGACACTGAAATTTATTCAGAAGCTGTGATCAACAGGTTCATGAAGAAGAATTTGTTCTTCAATGATCCACTTCTTGAAAAGTATTACAAGACAGACAACCTCGTTGCATTCAGGAAGAGAGTACACAGAGTTCACAAAAAGGAAAGTTTTGAAAAGATGATCTACGCCGTCGTGACAGACTCTGTTCGTGACATTATCCTCAAGACGGCTGCAGAACTTTCAGAATTCCTCAAGCCCATGGGTGACCTTGTTGTCTCCGGAGGTGAAGCCTTCAATATGTACCTAGACAGAGCCGACCGTCTGGTAACGAGTGACATAGACACAAAGTTCATTCCAATCATCCCATATGATGACAAATACTTTGGTAAACTTCAAGGTATCAAGCTCTTACTTTGGAACAAGTTGGGTGAAATCTCGAAGCGTATTAGTATGAAAATCAAGCAGCGTCTTTCCTCAAAGACCAAGTTGGGGCGATTCTTGGGCCTGGGTTTTGCGGAAAAGGGTCCATATGTCACGCGACGCTATCTTCTCATCAAGAAGAAGAAGTCTCAGCGTGGTGGTGAACCCGGTAAAGGTGACATCTTCATTGATGTGGAACTCTTTGCTCTTGACCTCAACCTCCGATACTTCTCCATCGAGAAAGGAAAGATTACACAGGAGGTTCTTGGTGGTATGTTGGACATCCCTTTCATGAGACCCAAAGAGTTTGGCTACGAAGCCATTCAGTCAAAGAAACAGGGTGTCACATACAAAAACAAGGACACGGGTTCGATGGTGCACGACAAGCGTCTCTATGTGGCTGGGAAGCGATTCCTCCTCGACGATGTCTATCTCATGCAAAAGTTGGGTCTTCGCCCGGAGAAAAAGGACAAAGATCGTCAGCGTATGTACAAACTTTCTAAAATGATTACAAAGGGTGCAAATATCAGGCCAACTGATAACATCAATACAATCTATAACCACACACACAACAAGATAAAAAGTGTCCGTTTTGCCTCAAGGCGGAAAGGTAACGTCAATATGTCTCTCGCAGCCAGAGTGGATCCGATGCGCTACAAAGAGTTTACAACCAAGCCCGTGGAAGATCGTCTTTCCAAGCAGCTTGTCTATGGTGTCAAGGCGTCTGTGCCAAACATAAACATCCCAGGCTATGCCAAGACCCATGGAAACCAGCGCTTCAACCTCAATAAACAGGAGTGGGTCAAGAACACCTCAAAGTCCTATGTGAAGAATGAATATAATTACAGACCAACTTCATCTAAAAACATTCCAAATACAATTGACTATACCAAGTTGCTCTATGGATACAAACCTGTGCGCGACAAGTGGATTCCTCGACCAATTGTGCGAAAGGCCGCCATGATTCCATTTGTTGGTTTAAAGAATTAAGACGAAAATCATATATAACATGTTGTACAACCCACCAACAAAGGGCGATGACGGACTTTACTTCGTGAAAGCACTCAATGAGACTAAGCGAAAGTGTCTCATCCAGTTAAACAAGGTAAAAGTTTCCGATTTTTCGGGTGAAATGGTACTCGATCTTACATCAGAAGCGAATGTCAAAAAAATTTCCGATATCGACGCACTCAATCTTGAAGCGGCTCTCGAAAACTGTGAATCTTGGTTCGGGAAGCAGCTCAGTGAAAAGGTAATTCACAGTGCCTACAGTCCAAGCATCGTCGACGGTCAGCTTACAGGCGAATGTATCGAGGTCACAAAGGTGTTTAACGCGCAACAAGAACAGGTTGACCTCGAAAATGTCCAGACCGGTAAGACCTGTGATGTCATCATGGAATTCTCCGGCATTTGGTTTGCCAAGAAATCATTTGGTTCCTCGTGGAATGTTGTCCAGGTCAGAGTCCACCCAGATCCAATCTTGGACACTTACCCAGAAGACTATGCATTTATCGATGATGAAGAATAAAAAAATTTGTTTACCATATATAAAAGATGATGAAGAACGGTCGCTCCAGAAACTCTATCGTGATGGTTCTCGCGGTTTCGGTTCTAATCTATTTGCTTTTCAGTATGAACAAGAAGTCGCAATACTCAATCCGTGAACGAGAATACGCGATGATTGGTTTGGCGCCATCTGCCGGTCCAACCGCCCAAGCCATGGAAGCTCCAGCCCGCAACGGTTGTGGTATGGCGAACGGCACCGGTCTTGCGTCTTCCCTTCTCCCACGCGAAGTTGCGTCTGCGGAAGACTTTGGTGAATTTGCTCCAGAAGACATCCTCGCCGGTCAAAACTTCCTTGAACCACGCCAGCAAATTGGTTTCCCAGAAACCGTTGGTGGCGCGCTCCGCAACGCGAACCAGCAAATCCGCGCCGACCCACCAAACCCCAAGGAACCATTCGTGTGGAATAACTCAACTATCGTTCCAGATTTTATGCAACGTGATTTGTGCTAGATTTCACTTAAAGATTAGACCTTAGCTTTATGTAACCAATGTCAGTATCAAGCGAACTTTCTGATAACGTTTCCAAGCTTGTAGAGCTTTCCAGGCAAATTTCTGATGCAAAATCTGATATCAAGATCCTCACCCAAGAAGAAAAACGACTCAAGGAGACAGTCAAGACACATATGATTCAACAGGGTATTGATACCATTAACCTCAGGAAAGGAAAGATTAACCTTCGTAAATCCACCAGGAAAGGGACTATGAATAAGGATGCCATCCGCGAGGGACTCCTTAAGTTTTTTGGTGGCGACGAAGCCAAAGTTGAAGGGGCCCTCAACGCTATCCAGGACAATATTAAAGTAAAGGAATCAACATCGATCTCGTTAACAGGGATAAAAGAGAAGCCCTCAAATGAAGATAAGTAATAACCATGGTTTGGAGTCAGTACGTGTACGAAGCGACAGTAGGTCTTGACCATATTCCAAGTGATGAAGAAGACTACGAAGATGACTTTCATCTCAGTATTGAAGATTGGCAAACCAAATACTCAGATGAATTATGGGAGTTATGGAGGATCGTGGAACAGTTGATACACGATGCATTCCTTGAATATGAACTCATGACAGAATGTACATTCTCGGATTTTGCCGAGTTTTGTTCTACAGAACACACCGATGATTGTGATTTTGTATGGATCCCATATGAATCAAATCTTTCATACATCTGGAGACATATCCAGGAGTACTTAGAAGACACTGGTCTGTATAATGAAATAATGCCAGGAGCCACATATGACCATTGGGTTAGATTTGTATTTGAACACAGTAAACAAAATAATCTAATGGTATATTAAACATGCTCCCAGATATCACTTCCCAGAAAGTCGCAATCCCAGCTGCACTTTTTTTGGCGCTCAGCCCCGGTGTTCTTTTGACCGCCGATGGCAAGCGGTTCAACATCGGTGCGCGAAACACAAATCAAATGGCCGTTTTCTTCCACTCCCTCGTCTTCTTCCTCGTCTACAGCCTCGTCGCCAAGGCGATGGGTCTCGTTTTGACAAAGACCGACTTGTTGGTGACCACCTCTCTCTTCTTGGCGCTCAGTCCAGGCCTTCTCTTGACGATTCCACCAGGTTCGGGTGGCCTCTTGCGATCCGGTCAGACCAGTGTGGCTGCGGCGTTCACACACGCCGTGGTTTTCGCGGTCGTCTTTGCGCTTTTGCGTCGCCAATTTCCTCAATACTACTAAGTAGGAAGATGAAGTACCTTGTATTGGGACCAGCTTCGATGGGTATTTATTCTATGATAGGTACGATCAAGGCTTTGGAATCTGAAATGGTAGATGTTAAAGAAATATCTGGATCTTCAGCTGGTGCAATATTAGCTTTATTTTTAGCTTTGGGGATGTCAGTCGATGAGATTTTGGATGCAGCTTTATCTTTAAATATCCCCGAATTTGTTAAATTACGCATCGGCTCATTCTTTAACAAATTTGGTTTTGTTGATATGAGTCCAATTCGTAAAAAAATTGTACAAATCTGTAAATGTGATCCCACGTTTGAAGAATTAGATATGAAAATTTATGTGTCTGCTTACTGTTTAAATTCATCGAAGACTGAGTATTTTTCGAAGGACACTCATCCCAAGATGAAAGTGATAGATGCTGTGTGTATGAGTATGGCTATACCGGTCGTTTTTGCATGTGGGACCTATAACGGCAAAACCTATGTTGATGGTGGAACCCAAGAACGATACCCATTAGCTCCATTTTTTGATAAAAAGCCACACGAGATTACATGCATCAAGTTGAAAATTGACGATACATATCAACCAGAAATTACCAACTTGAAACAATATGTAGAATCTTTGATTCGTTCGTCTTTAAATGTTAGACCTGAACCAATAAAAGACATAAATATGATTGAAATACATGTAGGTACAGCGAATGTTTTCGATTTTAATATGCCTTACGAAGAAAAGTTACGATTATATAACATAGGATATTCGACCATAAAATAATTATTACACTTTTTTTATTAGCTTACTATAAAACATGAACCCGTGTGACCCGGACGCGGATATAGATAACCTCAGGGAGTTGATAAAACTCAACACCGGGGTTGAAATTAAGTTAACAAAAAAAGAGATATGTGAAGCTTATGATGAAATTCAGAATGAACGACTGCCATTGCCACCACTCGTTATGTCATCGAATCGCACTTATTTGGTCGATAAGAATTCACCATTGAAGGCAAATGATTATGAAATTATTTTTAGTTCATCTTCTAAGCGTGCAGACTTGAAACGCGTCGCTCGCAAAGTTGACATTAAAAATGTTGAACAGATGACAAAAAGTCAAATCATTGATTCGATTGGTAAGCGATTGAGGTACATGAAGATACATGAACCTGTTAAGATAGCGCGGCGTCGGCATATTTCTGTTAACACAAACACAGCAGTGAATAACACAGCAGTGAATAACAATCGTGTGAATGTGAATGTGAACAACAACCGTGTGAACAACCGTGTGAATGTGAACAACCGTGTGAATGTGAACAACCGTGTGAACAACCGCGTGAATGTGAACAACCGTGTGAATGTGAACAACCGTGTGAACAACCGTGTGAACAACCGCGTGAATGTGAACAACCGTGCGAACAACCGTGTGAACAACCGTGTGAACAATTACAAACCCACTGTGAATGTGAACACTTATAAACCCACTGTGAATAGAAACAAAACTTCGAGAGTATCAATTCCAAGTGGTGGTTTGTTTGCGAGAGGATTTAAACCAAAATTTTTGGGTGGAGTGAAATCTGCCAGAGTATCTTATCAAAATGCTAAGAGAGGTAACAAAAATTTTGTTGCGGCGAGTAAATTTAAAGGTTCAAAGGAAGGTTATGTTTTTAGAAAGGGTGACCTTGGTTTGGGATACTACTCAAATACCGGTGGTGTCCAAGGGCCGCAGTTACCAGCGCCAGCCCCAGCGCCAGCCCCAGCGCCAGCTAAAGTACCACTAAATGACGATTTTTCACCTGAACTGGCGATGGCCAGAATCAAGCAACTCGGACTGAAACAGGAAGCCAAGTTCCTGAAAAAGCTAAATTCACGAGGTATTAAAAGAAAAAATGTCGTAACACAAGCTGAACTGGCTAATAAGGAAGAGAAAACCCTCATGTCTTTCTTTAATGGTCTTAATATAAACCAAGCATCAAAAAATCAATTCATAAATCGTATGTCAACAAACGATTTTAAGCTTCTTCGTGTCCAAGCTCAGTTAGAAGCTGATAAAAAATCAAATATCCAAAGAACAAATGAAGAAAAAATAAAGTTAGCCCTAAACCAAACAAATCTTAGTTCGGTTAACAAAAATCGTTTTATAGAAAGAGCAAAACAAAGCAATTCAAATATAAACGCACTCATCAAAGAAGTTGTGCAATTGGATGCAAATATTCGTCAGACACAAATTGACGAAAAGAAAAACATTTTTAGAAAGATGATTTCCAATGTAAATTTGAATAATGCAGATAAAGAAGGATTTGTGAGTCAAATCAATTTGAAAACAAATTTGAATAACTTGGAAACTAAAGCAAAAAAACTTGAAAAGGAAAGAATTAACCAAAAACGAAACGTCGTTTCTGAAAACATTCGATCATTTTTGAGTCCATTAAAAATTAATCAAGCAAATAAAAATAGACTCGTGCAAAAATTCAAGAATGAAAATGTTACATTAAATTCAGTGAAAAATGAAGCAATTGGTCTTCTTCGTACACAACTAAATAAAAACCTCAACACTATGAACTTGAATAAAGAAAATAAGAATGCTATCATGAAAAAATTTACTAATGGCAATCTTAATGTGAATAAGTTGATAACCGAGGCAAAACAAATGAAAGGTATGAATGCGACTAATGCCCGAAAAGAAGAAATTCAAAAATTACTGAATGAGACAATTCTTCCCATGAACAACAAAAAATCATTCCTAAATAGACTAAATGTGGGAAATACAAATTTAAATACAATGAAAAGAGAAATCAAAGAACTCGATAAAGTCCTACGAAACAAAGGGAAGAGTGCCGAACGAAATGCGTTTAGTACTTTCCTCAATGAACTCAAATTGGATAACCAAAACAAGACGAATTTTATCCAGCGATACAACACTGGAAATTTCACAAATTTAAAGACCCTCCAAAATGAAGCGCAAACAGTGAAGCGAGAACAACTCAAAGAGAAAAAGGTTTCAAATAAGGAATCTTTAAAACAATATATGAATTCTAAAAATTTATCCAACGAAGTTAAAATAAATATCGAAAAGAGATTCAATTCAAATGAAGCCGACTTAAATACACTTCGTGGTGAAATTAATAAAATAGTGTCAAATAGACTAAATCAAAATAAAATGAAGTTTAAGAATAATGTATCCAAATCAAATATTCCACAAAATACAAAAAATCAACTCATTCGTCGATTGAATGCCAATAATGTTAATGTGTCTGCATTGCGTTCCGAACTTAATACAATAATAAAAAATGCCGCAAATAAAAAGCGTGTGTCAAACCGAAAAAACCTGGAAGAATATTTGAAGAAGAGTGAACTCTCCAATGAAAATAAATCTAAGATATTGGAAAAATTTGATACGAATAGTAAAATCACTTATGATAATATTATACAAGAAGTGAACGCTAAAGTTTTTTTAAAAATTCAACAAGATAAAAATGAAAATAAAAAAAAACTTGACTCGTACATGAATAAAATTGGTCTCAATAAGAATAATCGAAATGAAATTATTAAAATGAATATCAATTATGATAAAGGTAAGGATATGGCAAATAGACTATTACAAACAAAAATAAAACAAAAGAGAAATCAAAACATGGAAAAACTTAATCAACACCTTAATAAACTGAATGTTGCTGGACTAAATAGAAAGCAGTTTTATACAAGCCTCAATAAAAATGTAAATTTAAACACAGTGATAAAAAACGCTAATTCATTTGCCGTTGGTTTGAAAGAAAAGAAGTTTAGAGAACTTATGAATAAACTAAATTTATTGACAGAAGATAATAGATTGGAAATTGAAAATAAGATTAACGGCATCGTAACAAATTGGGGTAATCTTGAAAAGTTTGCTACAACGCGTGCAATTGAAAGAGAAAAGCAAAAGATAGCTCGTAATCGCGAAGATCTTATCAAATACATGAATTCAATCAATCTTAACAAAAATTCACAAAATCAATTACTGAAAAATCTTGATGCATCTATTAAGAATGTTGAAAAATTGAAGAACAATGCGTCTCGAAAAAGAATATTAATGGCTGCAAATAATCTAAGCTCACAAGAAAAATCTAATATTTTAAACAGATTTGACAAAAAAAATATAACATTGAATTTTGCACTAAAAGAAATTAATGACATTAAAACAAAAAAGGTCATCGAAACTAAGAAAGCTGTAGAAAGAAAAGAACTCTCGAATCATCTTAATGGTTTGAATCTTAACAATACAATCAAAGGTGAGTTCTTGAACAAGTTTGATAAATCAAATGGTAATGTTAGTGCTCTCAAAAACGAGGCAACCAACCGTAAAAGTCAAATTGTTGCCACACAAAGAAAAGCAAATAGAAACGCCTTATCAAATTTCCTTGATACCATAAATGAATTAAACGAAACCAATAAAAAAAGTATATTGAATAAGTTTGATGCAAGTAATAGTGAATCCCTCAACACTATAAAAATTGCAGCCCAAAACCTTCAAAAGAGAAGAATAGTAGAAAAAAGACTTAAAAACCGAAATGATGTTTCCAAATATCTAAACGAACTTGTACCAAAGGGACTTACATCTAATGAAAAAAATACAATTCTCAAAAAGTTTAATAATAATGTAAGTATTAGTGCAAATACTATTAAAAAGGAAGCATCTAACGCACTCAATTTAAAAATTAAAACAAAAATTGAAGCAAATCGTAAAAATCTTGAAAACTTTATGAGTAATCTCAGGATTTCCAAAGAAAATCAAAATAAGATTCTCGAAAACTTTAACGCAAGTCCAAACACCATCGATAATCTTAAAAATCGTGCAACAAAATTAAACGAAAACAGGAGACGATATGAACAAAATATGAAAAATGTATCAAATAAAGTCAAACAGCTTACCAACTTGAGTAATGAAGAGCGTAAGGAATTTTTGAATCGTGTCAACGAAAATGGTGCTAACAAGGTTATCGCCAATGCAAGCAAGTTGAATGCCAATCGTAAAGAGGAAAAGCGTCTCGAAAATGAAAGGAGAGCTAAAGAACAAGAATTGAAGAATGTCACAGCTAAACTTGAAACTCTGAATAACCTTGATAGAAATAATCGTATTAAGTTTATAGAACGACTCAATTCAAATGGTGCTAATAAAGTGATAGCGAATGCTACCAAGTTGAATACTAATCGTAAAGAAGCTCGACGCATTAAAGCCGAAGAAGAGGTGAAAGTGCGAGAAAAACTTCGAACACTTACAAATCTCACAAATGAAGAGCGCAATTTATTCATGAACAAATTAGAAACAAATGGCGCTAATAAAGTGATAGCGAATGCAAGCAAATTAAATATCAACCGCAAAGAAATTAAGAAAGCACAAGAAGAAAAAAATCGTAAAGAGCGAGAGATGAAGAATGTTGCAAATAAGCTTCAAAACTTTACAAATCTAACTAACGAAAATCGAAAGGTGTTTTTGAACCGTCTCAATGAGAACGGTGCCAGTAAGGTTCTTTCAAATGCAAACAAGTTGAATGCCAATCGTAAAGCTGAGAAAAAGGCCAAGGAGCAACAATTGAAGAATGTGTCAAACAAGCTTCAGATCCTTACAAACCTGACAAATGAAGACCGTAAAGCATTTATGAACCGCCTCAATGAAAACGGTGCCAATAAGGTTCTTACCAACGCAAACAAGTTGAACACTAACCGTAAAGAAGTGAAGCGTCTTGAAGAAGAGAAAAGGGTCAGGGAACAACAATTAAAGAATGTGTCAAACAAACTCCAAACCCTTACCAACTTGACAAATGAAAACCGTAAGAAGTTTTTGAACCGTCTCAATGAGAATGGTGCCAACAAGGTTCTTTCAAACGCAAACAAGTTGAATGCTAACCGTAAAGAGGTGAAGAAGAATGTGTCCAACAAACTCCAAACCCTTACCAACTTGACAAATGAAGACCGTAAAGCATTTATGAACCGCCTCAATGAGAACGGTGCCAATAAGGTTCTTACCAATGCAAACAAGTTGAACGCCAACCGTAAAGAAGTGAAGCGTCTTGAAGAAGAGAAAAGGGTCAAGGAACAACAACTGAAGAATGTGTCCAACAAACTCCAAACCCTTACCAACTTGACAAATGAAGACCGTAAGAAGTTTTTGAACCGTCTCAACGAGAATGGTGCGAACAAGGTTCTTACCAATGCAAACAAGTTGAACGCCAACCGTAAAGAAGTGAAGAAGAATGTGTCCAACAAACTCCAAACCCTTACCAACTTGACAAATGAAGACCGTAAGAAGTTTTTGAACCGTCTCAACGAGAATGGTGCCAATAAGGTTCTTA
>Ga0209929_1000791_pt1 | contig 11566 bp, 8 predicted proteins | sample SalPon2_C_H2O_MG_2_FD_185731 | JGI IMG/M metagenome (GOLD analysis project Ga0209929, IMG submission 185731) | Salt pond water microbial communities from South San Francisco under conditions of wetland restoration - Salt Pond MetaG SF2_C_H2O_MG... ... | reverse complement strand
AAGAGCCAGAGATACCAACAGCTGAACAAGAATTGCTTGGAGGAGGTGCTTTGCCACCACAAGGTCCTCCACCAGGCATAGCTCAACTACTTGGTGGAATGGGTGCGTAATGTCAATTAATAAAAAGTTTGAAGAGATTGTAGATTTTTGTTTAGTAGATGTTGATGAGCTTGGTGATGACATTATTTTAGAAGAAGATGTATTTAAGCCACGAGGCAAAATGTACATTGACCAACTTCCACCTTTAGTATTTCCATTTGGTTATATGGTTATAAGTTCAGCGTTTCAGTTTTTTGAAGAAGAAGAGGATGAAGATGGCGAGATCACCGAGTAATAAAGGTATAAGTAAAAGAAATACTAATGTACCACCACCTGCTAGAAATACGCAGGATAACACTAGAGGTCTTATTCCTGGTTTAACAGCTGGTACTACTTATGGTGAAGGTCAACAGTTAAAAGAACAAGCTAAAGTTACTGGTATGCCTAAAGATACTACAACACAAGCACAACCAAGACCATCAAGACCTATGCCACAAATGGATGTATTTGCTGGAACACAAAGACCAAACGAACCTGTTACATCAGGTTTACCTTTTGGAGCTGGTGTTTCTCCTGTACCACAACAAGAAGCTGGAATAGAAGAAGTGAAATCTTTTATATACGAAAGCTGGTTAGCAACTGGAGATGACAGCCTACTAGAGTATTTATAATGATTTATAAAAATTTTTCACAAGATAAAGCAGAACAATTTAGTAAAATAAATCAAACAAGTTTTGGTGTACCAAAAACAGTTATGGTACAAATGGCTAAAAACAATACTGATGATTCTTTTATAGAAAAAATGACTACTTTTTTTACAAGAAATAAAGTAGGTCCTTTTGAAAGATTAAAAAACTCTATTGCAACACAGTCAGGTGCTAATCCAGACACAGTATCTAGTTTGCGAGAATTATTTACAAAAAATGCTTTTATGTTATTACGATCTACGTGGGAAGATTCATTTCCTAGAGTAGGTAGAGCTATATCTTTAAAACAACAAGGTGTATCTAATCCTTGGAAAAAAGCAGATGTAAGCCCCTATGGTATATGGAAAGCAGAAATAGAAAAAGGAAATGTAATTGATTACGGAACAGCAATATTTGGTGACACAAATCCTGAAGATACACAAGAATATAAAGATTTAATTGACAAAGGTTATAGCACAGAAAAAGCTAGGGCAAAAGTATTAAAAAACAAAGGTAAAAATATATGGACATTGATTGAGGAAGAATCGAAAAAAGTAGATTTACCAGAAAGCACATCAAGAGCTTTAGCAGCTAGAGGCAAAGGAACACAAGCTACTTTTGGTAGAGTTATGTGGCAACCATTACATTTTATTAGTGGTCCAGAAGATGAGGCGTATGATTTTTGGACAGGTACTGTTGATTTAATTGCAAATCTTTTTGATCCTACTTTTATACTAGGTAAAGCTACTAAAACTGTAAAAGCAGGTAGACAAATGTTAGCGTTGTCTGATGATGCAGCAGCTAGTGTTGGTTTACTAAATGGTTTTGTAAGAAAGTCATTTAGTAAAAGAACAGTAGAGCAAGTAATAGATTCTAAAGATGGCGACAAAATTGCAGAGTTTTTATTAAACAATAAAAATAATCCTGCCACAATACTAGAAAAATCTAATTTCAAATTTGTTAATAAATATATTATGCGTGACCAACAACTAGCAGATAAAACAACAAAATTTATGTTAGATTTGCAAACTATAGAAGAAACAGGAGATGCAGGATTAAAAGCAGTAAAAAAATTATTAAAAACCAATACAAATGTAGTTGCATCTGCAACAGAAGGTATGGTTCCTAAATTACAAAAAATTGGTAAAATTCCTCAATATTTTGATACATATTTTGGTCCACAATACAATATAAAATTAAGAGCTAGTAATCCTGATCAGTTGCTTGTAAATTATAGTAAGTTTTTAAAACAGTTAGACCCAACAGGAAAAATAGTAGATAGAAATAAAAGATTGTCTGATTTAATTGGTGAGCTAGATTCGTTAGGAACAAAAGACCCATTTTTAAAAGGAAACATAATTATTAATTCAGTTGTAAAAGATATGGGTTCATTAAGACAAGTTATAACAAAAAACTTTGAAGATACAGGTAAGCTAAATGACAGGTCAGAAAAATTAATTAAAAAAGTATTTACTAACTTAGGCAAATATATAGAAGAAGTACCAGATCAAGTAGGTAAAAACAAAAGAGTATATACACAATTAGGTAATTTACCTAACGAATTAAAAAGTCAATGGGCAAGAGAACTTAGTGAGAGAGGTTGGTCATCAGAAGAAATAACAAAAGGATTTGATACATTTGCTAATCAACCAATTATAGAATCTGTATTAACAAGAGATTTAACTTTGCCACAACCATCAGAAGTTATAAAACTAGTTAATAGTTTAGACAAAAGTATGAAAGGTAATTTTTTAAGAATGGCTGATATTGTTGGAGAAGTAGGCATAGACAATGCTTTAAATTTTTATGTTGGTAAAGTTTTTAAACCTATTGCATTGTTAAGACCTGCTTGGACAGTTCGTGTTATAGCAGAAGAACAGTTAAGAGTTATAGCTGATGGTGTGTTAGGAATTAGAGATAATTATTTAAGTCCTATGAATATTTTAGGAAGAATGGGATTGATAGATGTAAGACCTTCTGCTGCTAGGTCTGGTTGGTTAAATAATGGTGTATTTGAAGCAGGTATAGGAGAAGCAGAATCAAGAGCATTTAATAATCTTACAGGTAGATTAGATAGATTAGGCATAGAATTTGAAACAGTACAAAGAGTAGGTGGAGCAGGAACTGCAACACAAGCTAATACTTCTAAATGGAATCAAGGACAATTTAGAGTTATTAATAATTATTTAGAAAGTAAATTGACAAAAAAAATTGCAGAAATAAAAATGTTAGGTCCTGATAATGCTGTATCACGACTAAAAAAATCTAAAGCTACTGAACAACTTATAGATGATTTATTAGAAGAAGGTAATGAATTAAGAGATGCTATGTTGGCTATATCTACTAGCACGAACAAAGAAAACATATGGCAAGTATTAACTGACACTACTGACAGAAATTTAATTAGACAATTTTTAAATACATTAGAAAAATCAATAACAGCAGATTTATCAAAGAGTGGAGATCTTACAGCAGAGATGTGGGAGTTACTTGTAACTGGTAAATTTAAAAATGCTGATGGAAAAATTATAGATATAAAACAAATAACAAGAGGTTCTGCAACAAAAGCAGAAATAGAGTTATTTAATGCTGATCAATTGGGTGCAAAAAGAACTAGGCAAATAGCAAAGACAAATGCAGATAACCAAAAAAAAGCTATTGATGAATACATAGCTAAATTTGGTGATGGTTTAACTGAAGATGTAGGATTTAGAACAGTACCTATGGAACTTAAAAGTCCAGGCATAGGACAAAAAATAACAGAGCTAGGTATGGAGTGGTTAATGACTAGACCAACTAACAATATGTCACGAATACCAGTTTTTAAATCTACCTATTGGAACAAATCAGCAGAACTTATATCTATTAGTTCAGAAGCAGTAAAACAAAAAATATTAAAGGGTGCAAAAAAAGCTGGTATTAATGAAAAACAAATAAAAAAATGGGATAAATTATATAAATCTGCTGGTGATGAAGGAATAGATGATGCAGAACTTATAGAAATATTTGCTAAAGGTGCTGCTGTACAAAAAACAAAAGATTTATTGTATGACATAACTGAAAGCAGAAGATTTTGGGATGTTGCAAGGTGGATATTTCCTTTCGGTAATGCGTATCAAGAAGTATTCACAACTTGGTTAGGATTGCTTGGTTCAAATCCTGCTATCGCATCAAGAGGTGCAACTATATGGAATGGTGCAACACAACCAACAGATACATTAGAAGATACAGGTAAAGGTTTCTTTTATGAAAATCCTATTAACGGATCAGTAGTATTTAATTACCCTGGTACAGGAATAGTACAAGATTGGATGTTTGGCGATTCAGAAAATCCTTTAGATGTTAATGTAAATTTACCTGTGTATGCACAAAGTTTAAATATAGCTGCGACAATACTTCCTACTTTTGGTCCTGTCATAAGATTACCTGCTGCATTTACATTTAGAAATTATCCAGAAGATAGTTTTGCAAACGAAATTATTTTTGGTGACTTTCCTGCACCAAACATAAAAGAACCTGGAGATATAGCTAGAGCTGCTGGTGTTGTTCCTGCGTGGATAGATAAATTTTGGAAAGTAGCTTTCAACAAAGAAGAAAACTCGCAAGGTATATTTGCTAATACTGTTATGGACACTTACGAAGCGTTGTTATATGCAGGTCTTATTGATGACAGTAATGAAGATGGTTTTAAAAAAGGTATGGATTTAGCTGTAGATAAAGCAAAAGGATTATTTTATATTAGAGCAGTATCGCAGATGTTAGGTCCTTCAGGTGTTGCCACTCCAATATACGAAATAACACCAGAAAATTCTCGTATGTTTTTTTTGGAAACTCTCGCAGATGAATACAGAAGTATTAAAGCATCTAACAATTATGATGACACACAAGCATTAAAAGTATTTACTGATAGATATGGATTTAATCCACTTGCATCAACTGTATCTAAAACTATATCTATAGAAAAATTTCCAACAACAGAAGAAGGTTACAAATGGTATCAGCAAAACAGAGAAGTCTATGAAGATTATCCTTTTGTCGCTTGGTATTTAGACCCACCACCAGAATATGCAGAGTTTTCTTTTACTGCGTATAGAGAAGGATTGTTTGAGGGCAAAAGGGAATATCGTACACCTGAACAATGGGCAATAGCTAAAAATAAATTATTAGGTGCAGTAGCATTAGATAAGTTTGAAAGAGATTTAGGTATTGTAGGAGATAATTCAGAACCTGCTAGATATGTTAGAAACAGGTACAAAAAAGAACTTATGAATAAATATTGGGGTTATGGACAACCTAACATTGTTGGATCACCTAACAAACCAACTATAGATATGCAAATAACACAGCTAGAAAAGATGGTGAAAGACCCTGCATTACAAAACAATAAACAAGTTATTACAATAAATAAATATTTAAAACAAAGACAAATGGTAATTGACTTGTTAGTAGATCAAGGTGAATCAGAAACTGCTTGGAAACAATCTAATAAATATATTGCTGTAAGGCAGATATTAAGAAAGTATGCTGATAATCTTATAGATGAGAACCCAGATTTTGGTCCTATCTTTGACCAATTGTTGGCAAAAGAATTACAACCAGAATATGAAGATGATTTGTTGCTACAATTAAATCAAGGTAATAATAGATAATTATGGATGATACGTTAAAAAAATTTAAAGATCAAATATTTACTCTTATAGATAGAGGAGTTGTTGGTAGTACAAGATTCGTACCTACTACTGAACAAATTAATGCAATTATGTCAGCAGAAACATATATGGATGCTAAAGAAGCTGCATCGTCTTATGGTTGGAATGACTATGTAAGTATGTTTGAAGCAAGAAATAAAACTGATATATCTCCTGAAGAAGAAATGATTATGCAATTAAGAAATGAGTTACAAGCGTTACAAGCATTTGATAATCCTTTTATAGGTGTTGAAGGCGATTCAAAAATAATGTATCAAGGTGTAGAAACAACAATAGCTGATTATGGTGACAATTTTTATAAAAATAATGACAATGATTTTGAATTTTTAAATTCCACACCAGAACAAATAATGGAACTACAAGCTGACTTAGTTAATGCAGGATTGTTAGGTCCTAAAGTAGGAAAACCTTTTAGACCAGGTGTGTGGCAACCAGAATTAGAGGGTGCAATAATGTATAGTTTAATGTCACAAGCTAATGCTATAGGTATAGGTAAAAAAGAAAATGGTTGGCAAAATGTATTAGAAAGTTATATACAGAATCCTGTTGCTATGGGATTACAAGTTGATCCATACTTACCACCAGATTATGATAGTATTGCAACAAGTGTAAATAATTTATTTAAACAACAATTAGGCAGAGAACCAATGCCATACGAGTTAAAGTTGTTAGCTAATACTTATATGTCAGAAACAGAAAAAGCATATAACCAAAAAGTTATGTTATTAGAAGAAGCAAATAATATGGTTGCTACTCCTGATAACTTAATGGAGTATGGTAATCACATACAGAAAAAAATAATAGAAGAACAAGGTTTAACAGAAATAGATCCTGGTGCTGGTATGTTTGCAAAGTTTCAACAGATAACTGCTGAAGAAAGAGAAAGATTAAAAGATTATGGGGATATTCAAGCAACTAATAGTATCATTCTTAATAGTATCACAGGTAGCCCAAGGTAATATTATGGAACAGAACAGAGATTTAATGAACACAAACCCAGCGTTGATAGATATATATTTACAAGCATTACTTATGAAAGAAAGTTCAGGTAATTATATGGCTAAACATACACCTAGCACTATAGAAGATTTTGCTACTGGTAAACCTATACGAGTACAAGCTCTTGGTGGATATGGCATATTAGATATTAACTGGAACAAATGGTCAAAACAAGCAGGACTAGAAGGTGCTGATTGGAAAGACAAAGCAGCACAAGATGCTGTTGCTAAATTTAAAGTACAAGAATATTTTAATAGATTTGGCTCTTGGGATTTAGTATCAGTTGCTTGGTTTGCAGGACCAGGAGATGCAGATGATTTGAAGAATACAGGAACGCTTGATATGACACAAGAAGATTCTAATGGCACTAATGTAGAAAATTATGTATCTACTATGAACAAACTTATTGGTGAAGAACTAATGACTATGGAAGTTCCAATGGAAACATTTACTCCTCCACAAATAATTGCAGGACCACAAACAAATCCTGTTATAGATAACCAAAGAAATATGGATGATGTTTTCGCTGCACAAATACTAGATGCTATGACTAAAGCAAATGCAGGTGGTATGCGACCTAGCTTTGAATCACAAGTTCCAGCACAAGCAGGAGATTTTGCTGATAATGTTGTAGAAACACAAGTCAAAAGAGGAGAGATTGGTAATACACCAGTTGATCAGGTTAATCAATACGCACAAACTGTAGAACAGGCATTTCAACAATACTTGGATGCAGTAAACAATGGCTGAAGATAACACACCTAAAAAATTAACAAAAACAGAATTTAAAAACATTTTAAAAACAATAGAAAAAAATGTAATAGATACTTTTGATTTACAAACACATTCAGTTTTTATTACTTACTTAGAAAATGAACTTAAAGCAAGAGGTTATGATTTATCTGATAAAACATTACAAAAACAATTAGATAATTGGGCTATGAATAATACAGATTTTTTGACAGCAAGAGGAAGTCAAGGTTTATTATACGAAGATTTAAAAAATATTGATAACGCAGAAGGAGTTGGTTTTATTGGTTTAGCAGAAGGACTTGATGAAGATATGAATGTTATAGCAAATATACCAGACACACCTACAAATGTAGTAGATGATTTAGCTAGACAAAATGAACTTATAAATAATTTTGTAAACTCTATAAAAACAGAAGGTAATTTGGAATTTTATGTAAAACATAGTGGTACAGAAGTACCTGCTAGTAGCATAAAATACAATCCAAGAATTGGTATAGGCTCACAAATACCAGGTTTTTATACAGAGCCATTAGGTATTAGAGATATTAAAGTTATGGGTGGAAGTGGTGGACCAAATGCAATAAGTAACTATTACAAGGTGCAAGTCAATAGTAATAACTTATTAATTTCAGCAGGAGGAGGAAAAGTTACAGGATTAAAAAGTCCTATAAGTAGTGTTGGATATGCAGACCTTGGTAATGAAATAGAAAAAATTGATTGGAAAATATTTGAACAAGAAACAGGTTTAAGTTGGGAAAATGATTTTAATGGTAAAGGTTTATTTTCTGTAGAAAATGGACAAAAGTATTTAGCTTCTGATTCACAAGGATTTATAAGAAGATTAAAAGGAATGGGATTAACTGATGATGAAATATCTAGTGCATTAAGAAAATCAGGAATAGAAGGTTTTGTTTCTGGTCCTACAAATGCACAATATGAAGTTGTATTACTAGACCCTAATGATGAATTAGGTATAGGAAAAAATATAAATGTACAAGATGCAACAGAAACAGATTTTGTAAAGAATCAAAGTAAAGTTAATCAAATAGATGAATTAATTATAGACACACCCACAAATGTAGTAGGTAATGAATTTGTAGATAACTATGGAAAAACAACTACAGGTTTTATAGATGATTTACCATTAGAAAAACCTATAAAAGATGTGTTTTTAAATGCAGCAGATAGTAGATTAAAAAGGCTTGGAACTCAGGTTGCTACTCCAGGTGGAATACTAGATACAATTGATATTTGGGAAATTGGAGTTCTTTCTTTAGTTGCTGGTGCTATTGCATATAATGAAATAGATGAAATACCAAAAATTATTAAAAATACAATATTGAGAACTTACAATTTATCACAAGGCAGACCCATAGATGCACCACTTCGTATTATGGGCTTACCAGTATTAAGTGTTTCTGAATACGATATTGATTTTGAATATGCTATGGAAACATTAGAAAAAGGTGAAAAAGTAATGCCTACTGAAATTGCTATAGATTATGTACAAGAAAAAGCTGAAGAATTTGAAGGAGAAAGTACAGCTTCAGGATATGCTTATATGACACCATCAGCTAAAAATACTGATACAATGGAAACGACACAAAAAATACAACCTGGAGTACAAGAAGAAAAGATGTTTGAACAAGCAAAACCTAAGAAAGTTAGATCTGGTGGTGGGTCAGGAGCTAAGATTTTATAATGAAGTATAACTTATTAGGTCAAAAAGGACCAGAAGGTCAGACTAACCCAGCAGCACCAGAAGGTGGACCTTACATATATGATGAAGCACCAGGTTTAAAAGATGGAGTACCTTCTCCTGATGCAGAAAACAAAGGTCTTAGTGCAAAAGGAAAACCTGTTGATGAAAAACAACATCAAGAAAAAATTGAAAGTGTTGTAGTACAAGAATCGCAAGATACTACACAAGTTACACAAGATAATAAACAGTATAGTAGTTCATATACTGTTGAACAGATTATGGATTATCAAACAATATTAAATAGTATGGGGTTTGACCCAGGTCCAATAGATGGTATTTTAGGAGAAAAGACTAGAAAAGCAATTAGATTGGCTTTAGCAAGTGATACACCTAAAGTAACATATGCACTTAATGCAAATGGTTATGCTTTAAGATCAGCATTTAGCGATATGAGAGCGACAAAAGGAAATGTTTATGGTTCTGATTTATCCCCAACTTCTACTCCAACACCTACAACAACACCTACTACTACAACACCTACTACAACTAGTACTACTCCTAGTACAACTTCTACTTTATCACCTACTTCTAGTCCTGGACAAGCCTCTGAACAATCTTCACAACTTGTAGATTCTGGACAAAAGGATTTTTTAAACATACCTGAAAATGCTTTTTTATGGGATGTTGATGGAACATTATATTTAGCATACGAAGTACCAGGTTCAGGTGGAGAAGTTTATGATGGTGAACCAATGTATATGGCATATACAGTTGTAGAAAATGATTTAGTAAAAGCAGGTTTAATATCTCCTGAAGCACCTGTTCCAACTGTCAATAGAACTATGCCTAAAGAACTATTTGATTCTACAACTATTGTATTTGGTAATACAGATCAGCTTACATCAGAAATAGATAACCCATTTGCTAGTTTTAAAGAAACAGTTAGTGAACAAGCACAAGTAGCACCTTGGATTAAAGACCCAGAGATGCTTTCTTTAATTGCAGAAGCAGCCTTAGAAGGTAGGGTTGTGTCTGATGCAGAGTGGCAATCAACAACTTGGTATCAAACTAATAATGAATCACAAAGAGAATGGTTAAGAACATTTTATGCTGATCCAACAACAGCAGCACAGTTAAAAACAGATGCAGAACTTGCTGTAGCTAATTCATTAAGGGCAGCAGGTGTATCTAATGCACCACAATCAGTTAGTAATTGGATGGCTTCTAAGTTTGTCAGTGGAGAATGGAGTGATGCTTATACATCTGAACAGATAACACTTTTTGCAGACCCTTATGCACCTGGTATAAAAGACAGTGCATTCCAAACATATTTAGATACTGTTTCTTTAACTGGTCTTGATAGAACAACAGAGAAAGAAAGAGAAGTAGGAGAACTATACACAACTTGGTTAGGACCTACTTTAGGAGCTTTAACAGATGATGAAAAAGCAGATATTGCAGGTAAGTTACGAAGTGACCCAGACTATCAAGATAAACTAATAGAATCATTAAAACAATCACGACTTGCTGCATTTAGTAATTACACAAATCCAGAACTTACCTATGAAGATATTGCAAGACCTTGGAGAAACTTAACAACTTCTGTATGGGGTCAGACAGCAGATGAAACACAAGGCTGGTGGCAAGAAATGGTTAAGACTAATGACTTTGCTAAAGCACAAACTACACTTAGAGAGAAGGGCTTAGAACAAGATGTTACACAAGTTACACAAGATGCAACACAAGCATTACAACAAGCATTTGGTCAAGGAACTGTAAGCCAGACAGGAGTTAATGTATAATGGCAACATATGAAGAGTTAGCTAAAAGTTTATATCCTAATATGCCTTTAGACATTCTTGATTTGTTTGCTGATGAGTGGGCAAGAACAGGAGATCCACAAGTAGCTATTGCAGAAGTGAGAAGAAGTCCTGCTTATGAGATAGCATTTCCAGGTAATAAACGACCAGATGGAACAGTTAAGTTTGATGAGGTTACATACACAAGTCTTAAAGAAAGTTACATAGGTACATTACAAGAGTATGGTATTCCAAGAAATACATCAGTTGATTTACTAACAGATAGATTCACAGGTCTTATTGAAGGCGAAGTATCTGCTAGAGAATTTGCTCAAAGAGTAGATGCTACATTCCAAGGCATACAGGAAAACATACCTGAAGTACAAGAGTTTTATGCAAGTAATTTTGGTTTAGAGCTTACACCTGAAGCTATATTTATTGGAGCATTAGACCCTACTGTAGGTGAAGAAATAGTTGCAGGAAGAATAACTACTGCACAGATTGGTGGAGAAGCAGCAAGAGCAGGATTTAGTATTACAGGTGATCTAGCACAGAGATTACAAAGAGCTGGTGTAACACAAGCACAAGCAAGACAAATCTTTACAAGTGCTGAATTACAATTACCACAGTTACAAGAGTTACAAGCACAACAAGGTATTGCTGAAGAAGAAAGATTTGGTTTAGAGGAATTTACAGAAGCAGCAGTATTCCAAAGTCCTGAAGAAATACAACAAATACAAAGACTTAGAGAAGAACAAGCATCAGAGTTTGCACCAACAACAGGTGCTACAAGAACAGGTCGTAGAGTTACAGGATTAACTGAACTTTAATACTTGTATATCCCACATATAGTGGTACTATATATAGTATCGCATAGCA
>Ga0209929_1000782_pt1 | contig 11609 bp, 10 predicted proteins | sample SalPon2_C_H2O_MG_2_FD_185731 | JGI IMG/M metagenome (GOLD analysis project Ga0209929, IMG submission 185731) | Salt pond water microbial communities from South San Francisco under conditions of wetland restoration - Salt Pond MetaG SF2_C_H2O_MG... ... | reverse complement strand
CTTGAAGATGTCGAAGATTTATCTGAATTTTCATCTTTTACATTGGAGTGGAATCTAAGGCTAAAAGCAGAACAAAACGAATATGGAGAAACAAATACCTATTGGGATTGGACCGGAGTCAAAGAAAACCAAAGAGATGTAAATACTTACTATAAAGTTACAGAGGCAGACAACATCGAGGATTATCGGTTTACTTCTGTAAGTAGAGATCAAGTTCCTGAAGAGTTGATTGATTTGCAGTACAGTAATCTCGAAAATGTTGTTAACTTTACACCACACATAGAGAGTGATGAAGACCTAGAACTTGAACAAACAATTATGGAAAATGATCTAGAGAATTTTGGCATCCGCACAGACCCAATTAACTACACCTGCTGGTTGTGTGATAGTGATGGATGCGACGAAACTATTTATGAAACTTTTCTCGACGATGGGAGTACAGTTCGCTATAGATGGTACAGGTTTAAAGACCAGCCAACCTTTCAAGAACTTAAAGTTGATTATCCAAATGTATACACAACTGAGTATCTAGATGAATTACAAAAGCAAATAGAAAACATACAATCTAACTGGGATAGTAGTCAAGAGTTTATACCTACACCAAAAAGCTTAACTAATGTAAGGCTTGCGGAGCTAGACCATGGCTTAATAGTTGAACCACCAGAAGGACTTGAAATTGGTTGGGTACCTATTGTAATTGAGGTGTTTCACCCAAATGGTGAAGATCAAAATAGTATTGCCTTTTTAGAGATAGAGCTTGATGAAGATGTATATGGTGGTTTTGTATCTGGACGATAGTTGCGCCTTACTTTTCTTAAGATATAAAGTATATGTTCAGTTAATCCTTTTTAAAGACAAGTACTCCATTGTGCCCACCAAACCCAAATGAGTTCGACATGGCAACTTTTATAACTTTCTCAATTGCTGCATTTGGAGTATATTTTAAATCACACTCTTCATCAGGATTATTTAAGTTAATTGTTGGAGGAATAATACTCTTTTGAATAGCTAGGACTGAAACCATAGATTCAAATGCACCACCTCCTCCAAGTAAATGACCTGTCATAGATTTTGTTGAGGATATATTAATCTCGTATGCTTTTGGCCCAAAGACTGTTTTAATTGCAGCAGTTTCATTTTTATCATTTGCGGGTGTTGAAGTTCCATGTGCATTAATGTAATCAATATCTTCAGTTGATAGGTCAGCATCTTTAATTGCATTTTGCATTGCTAACACTGCACCTTTTCCACCTTCTGCTGGTGCGGTAATGTGATATGCATCAGTTGTTGCACCATACCCTGCAACATATCCGTAGATGTCAACACCTCTCTTTAAAGCAGATTCTTCACTTTCCATAATGAGAACTGTTGAACCCTCTCCCATAACGAATCCGTCCCTATCCTTATCAAAGGGTTTACACGCTTCTTTCGGGTTTTCGTTATTAGTTGAGAGAGCTCGAATCTGAGCAAATGCTCCTATGGTCATAGGTGTCGTTCCTGATTCTGTTCCTCCCACCACAACCATATCGACTATCCCATTTTGAATCATATTTTTTGCCTCACCAACAGCATTCGCAGAAGCAGCACATGCTGTAGTAATAGTTAACGATGGACCTTCAATCCCATATTGAATTGCTACCTGTCCAGTACTAGAATTAGGCATTAACTGTGTAATAGCCAGAGGATTTATTCTTGAAGCACCTCGTTCATCAAAAGTTCTAACTGCTTGTTCTGTAGAACCAATCCCACCGATACCCGTTCCAAAAACAATACCTACATTGGGACCCAAGCGTTCATCAGTATTTAAATTTGCATCTTTTAGAGCTTCCTCAGTTGCAAATATTGAGAGCTGTGAGGATTTATCCAGTTTACGAGCTTGTTGTTTACCCATGTACTCATTTGCGTCAAAATTTTTAACTTCGCCAGCAAAAGAAACAGGAAGTTCATTTGTTTCAAAAGAAGTTATTGTATCAATGCCAGATTCACCTTTGATTAACTTATCCCATGTGTCGGTGACATTATTGCCTAAGGGATTAATAGTTCCAAGGCCAGTGATAACAACACGTCTTTTAGACATGATTTTTTATAACTTAGAATGCAGTAAGTTTACGGCCTGACCAACTGTTCCAACATCTGTAAGTTCTTCATCATCGATTTCTATTTCAAATTCATCTTCAAATGCCATTACAACTTCTACAATGCCTAAAGAGTCTATATCTAGATCCTCTTCAAGTTTTGCCTCCATAGTGACTTTATCTTCCTCAATACCAAGTTCATCGACAAATAGTTTTTTTACTTTTTCAAAAACTTCATTTACTTCCACAACAATCCCCCTTAACTTAAGTAGTAAGTCCTCCATCAACTGGAAAAACTTGTCCTGTTATATATTCTGACTCATCTGAACACAAAAAAGATACTATGTTTGATATATCTTCTGGTTTACCAACTCTCTTTATTGAAAGTTGTTCTATAATATCCTCTTTTTGCTCATCATTTAAAAATGAAGTCATATCTGTATCAATATATCCAGGGGCGATGACATTAGAAGTTATGTTTCTCGAGCCGAGCTCTTTGCTTATTGTTTTTGCTAATCCTATCAATCCAGCTTTAGATGCTGCATAATTTGCCTGCCCGGTATTTCCACTTATTCCCGCTACAGAAGAGATGAAAATAATTCTTCCCCATTTATTTTTCATCATATTTTTTACTGCTCTTTTAGAGGTACGAAAAGACCCGGTTAAATTTGTATCAACAACAGCATCCCAGTCTTCTTGTTTCAATCTTGGGAAAATATTATCTTTTGTTATTCCGGCATTATTAATCAAAATATCTATAGATGAGAATTCATTTTCAACCGATTCAAAACATTGTTCGACTGACTCTTGGCTTGTAACATCAATGCTCACGGCGATAGCTTTTCCACCATTTTCTTTTATTGTTTTCACAACTTCATCAGCTTTTTCTTTAGAGGAAGAGTATCCAACTGCAACATTACATGTTTGCCCAAGTTTTTCAGAAATAGCTTTGCCAATTCCCCTTGAACCACCTGTTACTAAAACTGTTCTCATTACTACGTTTCTTTTTTTCCATGAACAAAATAGTCGATGGATTCTTGAATAGCGTCTATACCCGTTCCATCGAATTCCGGTAAAGCAGCATCAGTTTCTCCTAGGGGTGTTACACGTTGCCCTAGTTTTATTGCAGCTGCTCCCCATGCAAGCCCAGCCCCAACAGCAGTGATTATCATAGTTTCCCCGCCTTTGATAGAACCATCTTCTATGCCATCTACAAATGCTGTAGGTATTGAAGCCGCAGAAGTGTTCCCATATTTATGAACATATTTTAAAGTTTTGGCATTTGGTAATTTTAGATTCCTCTCTAAGCCCTCAACTATTCGTAAATTTGCTTGGTGAGGAATAAGCAAATCAATATCCTCTTTTGTTAAACCAGATGCCTCAATTGCTTCTTCTGATGCATTTCCCATAGCTCTAATACCATTCTTAAAAATTTCTTGACCATCAAAAGTCCAAGTTATTTCTGCTGCGGCATATGGAGTAAATCTATTCATTGCTGAGCCAAAGTTAGGAACTTCTAAGATTGCTAACTTATCAGAACTTAGACCATTTTTAAATGAATAAATCTCACCATCTGATTCATCATTACTTGGCTGTACAACCATAGCACCAGCACCATCTCCAAAAAGTACTGCCGTATTTCTATCAGACCAGTCAAGCAACCATGTGATATGCTCTGAGCCAATGACTACTGCATTCTTGTAAATACCACTTTCTATAAAAGCTTTAGCCTGCTGCATTGCATAAAGAAAACCAGCACAAGCTGCATTCACGTCATAAACAATTGCATTTACACAACCCATCTTTTTTTGAACATGTGCAGCTGCAGATGGAACAATACTGTCTGGCGTACAGGTAGCTAATATCACAACGTCTATATCTTCTGGTTGTAGACCAGCAGTTGCAATTGCTTTAAGTCCCGCAACAGTGGCCATATCAGAGTTGTTTACATGCGAAAATCTTCGCTCTTTAATACCTGTTCTTTGTTGTATCCACTCATCAGAGGTATCTATAAATGTAGCCATGTCATCATTAGTTACTACATTATCGGGGACGCACTTACCCCAACCAGTTATTGTTGACTTCAAAATTACTCCCAACTATTGAGTAATAGACTCTAGTGAATTAATTACCCTAATTTCTTTACTAGATATAGACTTCTTAACCATTCCAGCAGTTACATTACCGGGACCAATATGTATCCATTCCTCTGGTTTAATTTCAGAGTTTATCTTAAGTATCTGGTCATAAAACAAAACAGAATTATCAATTTGATTAATCAATCTTTCTTTGAGTGATTCCATATTTGCTAAGTTTGCATCAACATTCATATATACAGGTATTGATCCCTCTTTAATTTCGATTCCCTCAAGAGCAGTTGCCAGCTCTGGCTTAGCAGGAGATACAATTTTACTATGAAAGGCACCAGCAACCTCAAGAGGTATAACTCTTCTAGCACCTAGTGCTTTTGAGTTTGATTTTAGATATTCAAGGTTTTCATTGCTTGAGCTAATAACAATTTGGGAGGCATCGTTATAGTTTGATATCCAAACTTCAATATCTTGGGAATTTAAAGACTCAATTTCTTTGAGTGTAGAATCCAAGTCGGTAGTTAGCACTGCTGCCATACCTGTATCAGAGTTTTCAACAGATGACTGCATAGCCTCTCCACGAACAGAGATAATTTTCAGGGCATCTGCATAATCAAAAAATCCACTGATAGTAAGAGCAGTGTACTCTCCTAGAGAGTGTCCGATAAGAGCAGAGGGGTCTCCATATTCTTTTAATACCTCTAAGCCGTAGCAGTATGATATTGCAAATATATATGGTTGAGCAATATTAGTTCTCTTAATTGATTCTGAGTCACCCTCTCTAATAACTTTTTCTAGAGACCAACCCAGTGCATCATCAAAGACATCAATTAAAAGCTCAGGGTATTTTTCAAGAAGTTCTTTGCCCATTCCAGGTTCTTGAGATCCTTGACCTGGAAACATGCCGACCCAACTCATTACACTACCTCAGAGACAGCAAAAGCAATGGCCATTTCTTGTTCATGAGATAAAGAGATGTGGACATCTTTTATATTTTGTTCCGAAGCCAATTCTGCTGCTTTCCCATGAAGAATTACAGTTGGCTTTCCACCACCAGTAATCTCTATTTCCTTCCAGTTCAACTGACGCCATCCTTTGCCAAGAGATTTCATAACAGCTTCTTTTCCTGCAAATCTAGCACCTAATCTTTTGGATGGATCGTTAAATCTATTTGCATAGATTATTTCATTTTTTGTGAAACATCTTTTTTCAAACTTAGATTGATTTTTTTCTAAAAGTTTTCTAACTCGATTTAGATTAACTTGGTCAACTCCTACACCAAATATACTTGTCATTACAATTCTATCTCGACAAGGACATCGCCTTTATTTACAGGCTGACCTTTTTTAATATTAAATTCTTTTACTACACCATTTATGGGAGCCGTTATAACATTTTCCATCTTCATTGCTTCTAATACAAAGAGGGAATCTCCTTTTTTAACTTTCTTACCTTTTTTTGTCATGGTGTCCATGATTGTGCCCTGCATATTTGCAGTTATTATTCCTGGATTCTTAATACTTCCTGTTAAATCCATACCAATTTTTTTTGGCGGTTGCGGTGCAAGTGTAGGAGAACCAGTTTCATCAAGCGATATGTTTACTTTACTAGGTCGATCAGAGCTTATTTCCTCTTCAACTTCTTTGATTTTGAAATTTTCCTCTAAGAACTTTACGTGAACTCGTCCTTCTTTAAATTCTTTTGTTTTAAGAACATCAGATAAAACATTGATAGTTGTTGGGATTCCACCAACAATATATTCTTCTAGGCAACGTTGACCCTTAGACAATGCTTCCTCTCTAGACACACCCCAAACAATTAACTTGGCAATTAAATTGTCATAAAAGTGGGAGATTGCTGTTCCAGTCTTTACCCATCCATCAACACGAACCCCGTTTCCCATTGGCTCTCTATATTCTGTGATTGTTCCAGGGGTAGGTAAAAAGCTATTAGTTGGGTCTTCGGCATTGATTCTAAATTCAATACTGTGCCCTCTAGGCTCAACTATAAAATCTTCTAGTGAATTCCCCAGTGCTATTTTTATTTGCTCTTTAACAATATCAATTCCATAACGCATCTCAGTGACGGTATGTTCAACCTGTAGGCGAGTATTCATTTCTAGAAAATAAAAATTCTCATCGGCATCAGCTAAGAACTCAACCGTTCCAGCATTTACATAATTAGAGATATTTGCAATTCGCATGGTTGCATCTTTAAGTTTCTCTTGTCCATATTCGGAAAGCCAAATTGGTGGACTCTCTTCAATTAGTTTTTGATTTCTTCTCTGTAGAGAGCAATCACGTTCTCCGAGATAAACATGGTTGCCAAATTTATCACTAAGAATTTGTGTCTCAACATGTCTTGCTGGTTTTATGAACTTTTCTACATAGACTTGATCTGAACCGAAATATGCTTCACTTTCTCGTTTAACAATTTCAAAATTTTCATCTAGTTCATTATCATTTTTTACGATTCTTAAACCTTTTCCACCACCACCATGAGCTGCTTTTAGTGCCACAGGATAGCCAAATCGATTAGCGTCTTTAAGTGCTTCTCTCTTTGTTCTTGAGGGTTTTAACTGACCGGGGACAGGTTGCAACCCTGCTTTTGATATGAGTTTCCTGGATTCAATTTTGTCACCCATAGATTTTATTGTTTCTGGATTTGGCCCTATCCAGGTGACTCCTTTTTTCTGCACGGCTTTTGCAAAGTCTGCATTTTCAGCAAGAAATCCATATCCTGGATGAACCAAGTCAGCATTTGTTTCTTCAATTGCTTTCATCAAATTTTTAATATTTCTGTAGCTCTCTGCTGGAAGAGATCCACCAAGATAATAAGACTCATCTGCTCTTTTTACATGTAGTGAATCGGTATCAACATCTGAATAAACAGCAATAGTATAGAGACCCATTTCTTTTGCTGAACGGATTATTCGAAGTGCTATTTCACCACGGTTTGCTATAAGAAGTCTTTTTTGAGTCATAAGTTACTTGATTTTGTATGCAATTAATACTGCGCCAAATCCTTTTATTAAGTCACCTATTAGAAAGGGAACAACCCCAATAGTGAATGCTTCAATTACTGAAATATTTAATATGAGCGTGAGTCCAAATACTCCACTCAAATAAATCATGCCAGTTCCCATCACGATTGCAAGTAAAGGTGTATGAGAAAGCCTACCAACAATCTGTGCAGCTAAAAAGAAACCGATGATATAACCAATTGTTGGACTCTTTAAAATAGCAAGACCTGCAACACTTCCTGAGAAAAAAGGAAGTCCAGCTAAACCGGTAAACAAGTACATCAACATACTGAGTGAACCAAATGTACTTCCTAGCAATAGACCAGCTAAGATGACTACAAATGTTTGCGCTGTAATAGGTACTGGTGTGATTGGAAGTTCTATTCTAATTTGAGCACTTAATGCGGTGATTATTGCAAAACCAAATGAAAGAAATAAATTTCTTGCAAGTGTGCCTTTTTCTACCCATGTAATAGGAATATTTTTAGAGGGGAATGTTTCCATGCTTATCTCCTAAGTTAGTTTTATTTACCAGCTCTTTAAAAGCCTCCGTAACAACTTTTCTTGTTTCGCTTGGTTTAATAATTTTATCGACCAATCCAAGTTTTGCTGCAATATCAGGGTTGCTAAATTTTTCATTGTATTCATCTACAAGTCGGGCTTTCACAGCATCTTTGTCTGCTGCCTCTTTAATTTCTTTTTTATTAATAATATCCACAGCACCTTCGGCACCCATTACTGCAATTTCAGCACTTGGCCAAGCAAACAGTTTATCTGCCCCAAGACCCATTGAATCCATAACAATATAAGCACCACCATATGCTTTTCTGACAACAACACATACTCGTGCAACCGTTGCTTCTGAGTAAGCATAAAGCAACTTAGCACCACTCTTTATGATTCCACCATGCTCTTGTTCAACACCAGGTAGAAATCCAGGTACATCAACAAGTGTGAGAAGAGGTATATTAAAAGCATCACAAAAACGTACAAAGCGTGCAGCTTTTTCAGATGCATCAATATCTAATACTCCAGCAACTTCTAATGGCTGGTTGCCAATAATACCTATAGTGTTTCCATTAATTCTTGCCAATGTAGTGATAATATTTAATGCATAGTTTGCATGAATAGGATATTGTTCACCATCATCCACAATATTATTTATGACAACATTCATGTCATAAGGCTGATTCCTATTTTCAGGAATAAAAGAATCTAATATATCAACTGATTTTTCTGTGTCATCCTCAGTAATGAATACAGGTGGTTTTTGTTCTGCTGACTGTGGTAAGAAGCTTAGGAGGTAACGCACTTCGTCAAATGCCTGTTGTTCATCTTCACAAATCTGATGACTTACTCCGGAAAGTGTCCCATGAGCCTCTATACCTCCAAGCTCTTCAAAACTTACGTCTTCACCAGTTACTGTTTTAACGACTGCTGGTCCAGTGACATACAGTTGTCCTATATCTTTTACTTGAAATATAAAATCGGTTAACGCAGGACTATAGACAGCTCCACCTGCTGAGGGGCCAACAATCACAGAGATTTGTGGAATCTTTCCTGATGCCTGTACATTTTTCTTAAATATTTGAGCATATCCATATAAAGATGAGATACCTTCTTGTATACGGGCACCACCAGAATCTTTAATTCCAATTATTGGAGCCCTTGCTTCTAATGCGAGGTCCATTACTCTTAGAATTTTTTTGGCAACAACTTCTCCCAGACTTCCTCCCATAATGGAGAAATCTTCTGAGTATACGTAGACAGGTCTTCCGTGGATTGTTCCAGATCCAGTTATAACTGCTTCACCATCAGGATTTGCTTCAGAAGAGACATTTTCATCAATTTCATTAAAAGATCCCTCGTCCAATAGGAGGTTAATTCTTTCATAAGCTGTTAACTTACCCTTTGGATGCTGGACTTTTTTTGCCTTTTCATCCCTTATTTGAGCTAAATTTTCGTCTGACATGCTCGTCTTTCTTGTTTATTGTTAGTGTAAGTATTTGACCTATATATATGTAAAGAAGTAACACCATGAAAGTAGTTTTTTTTGATTCTATTTACAATACTCAAGATTATGCACTAGACAATTTTGAGTCAGAACCCCTACTTGTAATTAGCTATTTCCAAGAAAAAGGGCGAGGTACAGATAATAACGATTGGCAAAACGCTGACCAAGCTCTGGCAAGTTCTCTAGTATTTACAAAGGTTCCCGATGGTTTTACGAAAACCTTAATTCCTTTAATTGCAGGTTATACATTTTTAGAGACAATTACAGATGTTGAACTAAAGCTCAAGTGGCCAAATGATATTTTATTAAACGAATCAAAAGTGGGAGGAATTTTAGTTGAGGAGAGGGATAATAAAATTTGTATTGGCATGGGTATAAATTATTTCTGGGACAATCCAGGGCTTCCAAATGCTGCATCTTTGTATAACCAAAAAATTGATAATCAGAAAATAAATCAAGATGCTACAAGATGGGCAGAGCAAACTTTAAATACTATTCAAAATGAAAAATTTGATTTAAATGAATACAAATCAAAACTATCAACACTCGAAAAACTGATCGAATACCCTGAGGGAAGAGGCTGGGCGAGAGATATTGCAGAAGATGGTTCTTTAGTAGTTGAAACAATCTCAGGCGAGATGATTAATTTAACCTCTCCCTTAATATCAGAAGTGAAGTAGGTATCATTATTAAAGGTGATTATTAAATGAAACAGTTAGTCGTTGAGAGAAATAACCCAGTACCAGTTATCTGGGATACCCCCATTCCTCAACCTGGTCCAAATGAAGTATTAATTAGGAATCACTACTCAGTTGTATCTTCAGGCACAGAGCTTGCTTCAATTGAGTCAGCAAATAAATCTGTCACAGATAAATTACAAGATTCTTCAAATATTAGCAAGGGACTAGATCTTCTTAAAAAAGAGGGGCTAGGAGCTGTAATTGATGCTGTCTTTCCAAAAAATGTTTTACCTCTACAACTTGGATACAGCTCATGTGGAGAGGTTATTCAAACTGGTAAAGATGTAAAAGATTTTCATGTTGGAGATAAAGTCGTTTCTAATGGAGCTCATGCTGAGTATGTAACCGTTAATCAGAATTTGTGTTCAAGAATGCCTGATGAAACTTCTGAAAAAGAAGCAGCCTTCACGGTTCTTGGAAGCATTGCGCTACATGGTTTACGACTTTCCGAAACCACCCTTGGTTCAAAAATAGTTGTAATTGGATTGGGTATAGTGGGACAACTTGTCTGTCGATTAGCAGAAGCTCAGGGATCAGAAGTAATTGGTATTGATCCAGATGAGAAAAGAACTCAAGATAGAGATAATTTTTATACTTCCATTGAGGAAGCTATCAGTGATAAAAGTATAAATTCGGAAAATGTAGATGCAGTTATTATTACTGCCGCATCATCAAGTAATGAACCTATAGAAGTTGCAACACGAATAGCCAGGAATAAAGCAAAAATTGTTGTTGTAGGTGATATTCCTCTTAATATTTCAAGAAATGAATTTTATTACAAAGAGTTAGAGTTAGTAGTTTCAAAGTCGTATGGTCCAGGTCGGTATGATAAGCAGTATGAGGTTCTCGGTAACGACTATCCAATAGAACATGTTCGATGGACAGAAAATAGAAATTTCTCTGCTTTTTTACAACTCTTACAAACAAATCAGCTCTCTCTAAGCGATATGATTTCTGAGGAGATAGATTTTGTAGACTCTCCTTCAATTTACGAACGATTTGATTCTGAAGACAAGCCTCTCTCTATTGTTCTAAGGTATGACTTAACTAATGAACCGAAGATTGATTTTGAAAAGCAGGACACTGAAAGTTCAACAGATAGTAAAAAAATAAAACTAGGAATAATTGGTGCGGGAAATTTTGCATCATCAACTATTCTTCCAATTTTGAGAGAGTTAAAAAAAGAGTGCGAAGTAGTAGGAGTTGCATCTTCAGGGGGTTTAAGTGCTGAAGTTCTCTCTAGAAATTTCAAAATAAAGAATAAATACTCGACAGAAAGTGAAATTTTTGAATCTGAAGAGATAGACGCAGTCTTTATACTTACACAACACCATAATCATGCAGAATTGGTAATTAAAGCTGTTGATGCTGGGAAAGCAGTGTATGTTGAAAAACCTTTAGCTTTGGAAGTTGAATCTCTGACCGCAATTGAGGAAGCTATGTACAATGCAGAAAACCCTAAGATCTTCCTTGGTTTTAATAGGAGGTTTGCTGAAGCTACCCAATTTATTAAATCAAAATTAAACACCTCTCCAGCAAACAGTATCAATTTTCGTTTTAGTGTCCCCGCTCTAGATAAAGACCACTGGACGAATATGAAAGAAATTGGTGGAGGGAGAGTAGTCGGCGAGGCTGTCCATGCAATAGATTTAGCTTCATATTTGTTTG
>Ga0209929_1000781_pt1 | contig 11622 bp, 15 predicted proteins | sample SalPon2_C_H2O_MG_2_FD_185731 | JGI IMG/M metagenome (GOLD analysis project Ga0209929, IMG submission 185731) | Salt pond water microbial communities from South San Francisco under conditions of wetland restoration - Salt Pond MetaG SF2_C_H2O_MG... ... | reverse complement strand
AAACCATATTTAATAGCTTATCATATCTTTCATTAACAATAATCTTTATCTCAAAATTCATTTCTTCAGGTGACATATCATTATTATTAAATAAATCTTCTTCAGGACCATCATCAAATAATGTTCCAGATGAATTATTTGTTTCTAATTGAGATAACTTTTGATCTCTCATATACTGGTCAATTCTATCAAACTGACTAAAATAGTCATTGAATATACCAGCACAATATAATGCTTGTTCTTTTGTTAAGGTTTTTCGTTGTTCCATAGACATAATAAAAATATCACAAATAGATAGATTAGTATAACATATAATATAGATAAAGTCAAGCTCATTTAAATTTATCTGTTTGGTTGCCCCAACTGTCCCAACCAGGTCTTTTGTTTCTGGCAAATAGTTCTACATAAGGTCCTTGTAATAAGTTTTCAACATGATTGTACATAATATCTGGTTTTCTACTATGTTCTCTACGTTCAGACACAACTAATTGAGGTACTGATTTACTGATTCGTTTTGGTTTGCCTTTTGTGGCCAACAAACACATTTCTGGATTACCTCTTGTCCAATAACCTAGACCTGTAAAGAAGCCCATTTTAGTACGATTTGTTTTTGCCCAAGTAAAACCTACTGTCTTGTACTTAAAGCCCCAAGCGTCTATAACTTTAAACGCCTGATCTAAAAGTGGATCAACTACCCACATTAAAAGGACTGCATCATCTTTAGCAAGCTCGCTAACAGGTAAAGAAATAATATCAGATAAAGACATACAAGAATAATGTTTTTCAGGACTTTTATCTTTGCCTTTGTTACTATATGTTTTAAAGTACCACGGTGGATCAGCATATATCACTCCATATTTTTTATTGGTTTTGAATAGCATAACTCATTATTAAATATTTAAAAAGTAAAAGTATAATTAAAAATCTTGGTATAGACCAATTTGTTTTGGCAGCTAATATTGCTCCTGTGGCAAAACCCCAATGTATAGTTATTAGTAATAAAAATAAACTTGTTATCATTAAAAAAATGCCTCTAAACTGGCCTTTTGTTCATGTTCCCAGCCAATTGCTTGTAATATAAATCTCATAGGATCTAAAAATGTTTTTTCAAACTGTGTTTCATAATCAATATATTCTTGTAATTTAAATTCTGTAGGCAGTTTAGTAATATAACTGATCACATCAAATTTAAATGGATTGGCCTCAATTAGTTTTAAAAATTTAATCTTATCACCTTCTTGTATAAAAGGATATTTACGGCCTAGATTAAACTGTTTTAGTTGATGATTATAAATCAAAGCACCTTTTACGTGAATAGGTGTACCTTTAATAAACACATCATTAGAGTGTCTGTACTTTCTTAAATTATTACAACTTCTAGGAAAAGATATTTGTTCAGCAGACATTTCAAAAAACTCTTTTTTAAATTCAGCAATAAACTTATGTAAATCAGATTGTTCTTTACCCATAATAATTTTAATCGCCTCTTTAATTTTACCTCTACAAACTTGTGGTGTAGATGACTTGACAGCTTCAATGCCCATAATCTTTAATTTAGGATCAGATAGTCTAACACCTTCTTCATCCAACACATTTAACATATATCTTTTTTTAGCCACCCATATACCTTTGTTGGCGATTACTTCTCGTTTCATTACCATACAGTTTTTAAAAGCATTTGTATAATCAGCCAATTCATCAAAACATTTTTCTAAAAATGGTTCTATTCTACTATCTACAACCTTGTTTAAGAAATTACATATCTGTTCATTGTCTTTACCCTCACAAGTTTTTTCTACTAACTTATCAAGTGTAACATAAATTGAATCTGTATCAGACGCCACAATATAATCTAATTTATCATGTGTCTTTAATATTTTGTTTAGATATTCATTTACTTTACTTTCAATAAAACGAATAATAAATTGGCCTGATGTTGTAATGGCACTTGCCTGTCTTACATCATAGTATCTAAAGTATTGGTTACCAACAGCGCCATAAGCAGAGTTAAGAGCAATCTTTCTCGCCCATTGAATATTATGACAACGAGATATTTCTCTTACAAGTTTAGGGTCTTTTGTTTTTTCATATTCTTTTTTGGCCTTTAACATTCTTTTCTTATAGATAACTCGTTCATTATACATTGTTTCCATCATTTCAGGTAGAAAACCTTGATTATCATTTTTAAACATAGCACCATTAGGAGTTAAACAAGCGCCTTCAGTTTTTAAATGTGTAAGTGGTGTTGATTGAGTTAACATCTTGTTTACAGAAACACCAGATGATTTAACTCCTATAATCTTTTCGGGAGAGATATTATACTGTATAATAATATGAGGATATAGAGAGTTAATATCAAACGACACCACCCATTTGTGTTGACCAAGTTGAGGCTCTTTTACATAAGCACCCTCATACTTTGTTTCCTTCAAGTGTTCTTCTCTTGGAGGCACACAAATATTTTTCTTCATTAAATGGTTTGCTATCAAAGTATCCCATACTCTAACTTGTGAAAATATATCACCATAGTTTACTTTACTTTCATAAGCAACAGTTAATGACAAGTCAATTAGGCCTAGTTTATCTTCTAGTCCATCAACAATTTCTACGTCTTGTATATTGTAATCAACAAATGATTGAAAGTCTTTGGTATACCAATCTTTAAATGTATCATAAGGCATATCATCTTTACCACGGCCAAGTTCTAATTCACCAATAAAGTCAAGTTTATAACTTTCTTGTCTTTGTGGTATAAACCACTTATATAAGTCCAAGTAATCTAAATTTGTAATACCATAAACTGTATAGGCAGTTTGAGGTCTGCCTCTTACAACAATCTCCTCACTTTTAATTAAACCCCAAGGCGACATTTTGTTGGCCACCTTATCACCTGCTATCATTTTAATTCTATTCATTAAATAAGGTAAGTCAAAGAATTTTGTATTCCAACCAGTAATTACATCTGGATAGTTTTTAATCCAAAACTTCATAAACTCAAACAACAACTGATTTTCATTCTTACATTGAACATAAGTTACATCTGGTCTATCTGTTTTATATTCACCTGTACCCCAAGTTATGATTTGTTTGTTTGAATGATTTTTAACCGAAATACAAAGTAGTTCTTCAATAGGATTTTCTACATCAGGAAAACCATTTTCACAAGTTGTTTCAATATCAAGTGTAAAGATTTTAATATGATCTTTGTCCCATTTAATATCTTCAGGATATTCTTTACCAATATATTGATAGTGGTATCTTTCTAATCCGTAAATAGGTGAATTTTGTGTTACAACATCTCGTCTAAATCTACGAGCAGCGTCTATACTTTTAAATGTAATTGGTTTTAAAAATTGGCCTTGTAAGTTTTTATATTCGGTTTCTTCTTGTGTTAAAGCATAAAGAGTAGGACCAAAATCTAACTTCTCTTTAAAGTCTTTACCTTTATGTATACCTCTTACAAGAAGTTTGCCTTTATGTTCAATTACTGATTTGTAAAAATTCATTATAAGTCTTTTAATAGTGTTGCTATTAAACCATTATGTTTTTCTGTTAATTTTATCTGACAAGATAATCTACTTTGTTTAGGTTTAAATTCAGGTTCATATTCTAATAATTCTATTTCAGCCGTTTCTTTAGGAACAGGCTCATAAAATCTTTCGTCAATATGTACGTGACAAGTAGCACAAGCACAACTACCACAGCAATCTGCTGGTATTTCTGGTATAGGCACTTTTGAATAATCTCTAGCAGCCTCCATTAAAGTAGTGCCTTCAGGCACATCAACTGCTATCTTTGAGCCATCACGTACAAAGTAAACAGTTATCACTAATCTAATTTAGGTAGTTTGCTTTCTGTAATTAATCCTGGTGATGTTACAATACTACTTGTATTTTGTTGATATGATTTTAATATCTCATCTTTAGGATCGGTAATAAACACAACTTTATCTTTTGCTATAGTTATGTTATCACTTTTACCAAAAGCGTTGTATAGTGACATCATTAATTGAATTGGTTTTCCTGGACCTAGTTGTTGAGGTATGATTACAAATGGTTTGTTTAAACTTACACCTTGGTCGTTTTCACCTACTTTAGCGATTACATCTTCGCCAGTAGATAGTCTTAATATTTTCACTTCTTGCATAATATCTCCTTATTGTTTATAATATAACACACATTGACTTAAATGTCAATGTTATTTTTCAAAGCCAACTTTGTCTTGTTTGCCTTTTTTATCAATCGGTCTTAATCGTTTACTTAATACAAACGTTCTATTAGGATTGACACTAACATTCATTTGTCGCATTAAATCTCTATTTATTAATATATCTGAACCTGATCGTGGTCTTTGGTCTAAACCAAATTCAATATCTTTAAATGTAAATCCATTAAATGTAATATCTAATAATATTGTTGGTCTTGTTTCTGATGGTTCTTCACCATCAGCATTGGCTCTATAAACTTTACTTGTACCATGTCTTGGTTTAGTATAAGTTTTTCCATCATACTTCCACTTAATTACTTTACCATCTTCTAATATTTCATCAGCGTGTAAAGCACAAGCAAGTGAGCCATTACCTGTATCAAATTTTGCTCTAACTTTTCCTAGTTCATCTAGTTCAACAGTTTCTAACCAACCACATTCACTATTTGCTTGTCTGTCCCAATGACTTCTTTTTGATACCCAATCTATAATATCATACATTAATTCTTCGCCACCGATAGCGCCTGATGGTTCTGGTTCTGAATAGTAGTCTTTGTATTGATAGCCTTCGTATTCGGCACCTGAGCCTGGACTACCATTGATTTCTAATACATATGGTTTACCTTTGTAAATAATGTGGTCAACACCGACTAGATATGCCTTTGAAGCTCTAGCAGCCTTTAAAATGACTTCTTGTTCTTCTTCACTTAACTTATATGGTTTAGGTGTAGCACCTCTATGAGTGTTTGATCTAAACTCGCCTTTAGCTGCTATTCTATTTGTTGAGGCAAAGATTTTATTATCTACAACTAAAGTTCTTATATCACCATCAACTTCCATATATTCTTGTATTAATATTTCTGCATCGTGTTTCCATAACGCTTGAATTGTAGAAACTAAACTATCCATAGTTTCAATTTTTATAACACCAATACCTTGAGTACCAGTTAATGTTTTAAGTATGATTGGAAATTTGTCACCAATTAATTTTACAGCGTCTTCTATGTTTTTTTCATTTGATACAAATGCTGTTCTTGGTGTTGGTATACCAAACTTCTCAAATAATAATGCTGTTGTTAGTTTATTATCACAAGTCAGCATAGCTGATCGTGTGTTTAACATAAATGCTGATGAATTTTGAAAGGCTGATAGTAAAGATAATCCTGATTCGTCTTCAATTGAGCCTGCTCTTGTGATACAAACCGTATCTTTACCTACAAATGTATGTTCAGAATCTTTACCATCATAATTATAGATAGTTAAAGTATTTTTATCTTCGTCTTTTCCTGTGATGATAGCATTTTTTGTATTGATAATAACACACTCAAAACCTTTTTTCTTACAAGCCTTTTCTATTAGACCTACAGTAAGTTCTTTTTTAGGTGTTTCACCAGCTTTTTGTTTTTTTACATTAGGATTAGATTTCGTAATAATAGCAACCGTAATCGGTTTATTTTTACGTTCTACATCTTGTTCAGTAATAAAATCTTTAAACTTCGGTACTTCCATTGTCGCTATCTTTTACTTCTCCCTTATTCTCGTCAATCTTTTTTCCAATATTATATTTAGCTGATAGCGTCCATTCTTTTTTTTCTTTAAAAGGTAAAACTTTAATTTGACTTAACGGTGCTTTATTTTCAGCTTCTGTTGGTTTAACAATGTCAATTAAATTCCAATCTTGTAAAAGAATAGCAATTGTGTTTCTTCTTTGTATATCGTTTTCTACTAGTGTGGCTTTTTTGCCATCTAAAGCAAATAGTTCTTTAAAGTGTGTTATAAAGTATTTACCTTGTTTATGTAAAATGTGACAAGATTGGTAAAGTGTTTTATCTTTTCTGGATGCTACACCAATTCTAGTTAGTGTTTCTCTAACTTTAAGGAAGTCGTCTGGTTGTTTGATTGTTACCTCTAACATACTCTCTGGCGACCAATTAATAGTTTCTTCACTCATTTATTTTCTCCCGCCTTTATTCAAGGCCTCTTTTATAAATTCAATTTGTTCGTCTTTTAGTATGTTGAGTGCCTGTTTAGCCTTCTCATTACTATATCCATAATACTCTTTAACATACTCTAAATTCTTCAATTTGGCTTGTGATAACCACTTGCCACCAAATCGCTTCTTTTTTCTAATACTATTTATCAAAAAATGAAACTGGACTTTCTTATCTAAAAAATGATAGCCATTCATCTCATTAGCAGCCGCTATGCTGTCATAATGCATTGATAAACACTTATTAATAATGAATGGTGGATACTTCTTTTCCCAAGTTAGGTCATCTGTATCTAACAGATTTTGCTTTGTAAAGTTAATAGCGTTTAGGTAATCTTTTAATTCGTAGCTCATAATATAATTCTGGAGCGGATAGGCGGTAACGCTCCGCCATCTCCACGTTGGCAACGTGGCGTAATACTTCTATACCATATCCGCTTACGGTTTTACTTTCTTTTATTGTGTCTACCCATATACCAATCACCTGGTTCATAATCCCAACGTTTACCGTGATGACCTCGTATATCAGCATACCACATTCGTAATTTTACTATTAGTTTTCTAAAAAATGTTCTTCTTGCCATTATATTCTCTACTTAAATTTACAACTTGCCATAATTTCTGTTAAACAAGCGACCATATTTATCTCCTGGTCAGCAACAAAAGCCGATTTATATTGATAACCAGCTAAAATTAATATTGCTTGAGGTATAGATTTAGAATCCATAACAGTATAAAGAACATCATAAATTGTTTTAAACAGAAAAGAGGCCTCTTTGTCCAAGTTTTGAACAACCCATTTTCTCATATCATTAAATCTTTTTTCTTTTAATGACGCTACAAGTTCTTTGGTATTAGCTTCCGATAGACTAAACAATATACCACTATCAATTTTACCACGTACAGAATACCTTTGAAGTTCATTTATAGTTCTTCTAAAGTCTGGATAATACTTTTGGATTAATTCTGACAACACTTTTTTGTCATATTCTATATTCTCATCATCAAGTATGCCTCCTAATCGTTTCATAAAGGCAGTAGCCGTCTTTACTTTTTGACCATTCTTAATAGCAAAATCAATGACGGTACAACGACTATGTAAGGCAGGTATAATCTTGTTTACATAATTACAAGTAAATATAAATCTACAGTTATTATAAAATGTTTCAATAAAGTTTCTTAAAGCAGGTTGAACACTATCAGCATTCATATAATCTGCCTCATCTATTATAACCACTTTATGATTAGCGTCTTCGGTAAGAGATACAGTTGAAGCAAAGTTTTTAATCTTATGTCTTAATGTATCTATTTGACGGCCTTCATCTGAACCATTGATGATGATATAATCAGCACCAAGTTCTTCACACAAGGCTCTTGCTACTGTAGTTTTACCAGTACCAGCAGTACCAGATAACAGTAGATTAGGTATTTCTTTTTGTTTTAGGAATTGTGTAAATGTATTCTTTAAATCTTCGGTAAGAATACAATCACTTATCTTTTTTGGACGGTATTTTTCAACCCACAAAAAATCTGACATAATATAAACCTCACTTTATTCATTATTTAGTTTCCATTGTAAATTTTTGTACAATTTCATTATCAACATCATAACCACCTTTGTTCATTGTCCAACAATCTTCCTCTCGGTCATAATCGTGGTCACTAACAAATTCTTGGACTTTATCTGCCAAGTCTTTGTCTTCTTGTGAAGCTTCGTGGTAATTGGTCCAATCAAAGTATAAACCTTTTTCAAAGGTAGGTAGATCACCAAACTCTTTCAATATATCTTCAATAGCAATTTGTCTATTAAGATAATGTGTGGTTTGATGATACTCTCTAGTTTCTACTTTAATGTAACCATCTTTTGGATATGCTGTACCATCTTCTAGTCTAACAACATCAGCATTTTTATCTTCCTCTGCTGGTGTCATAGGAGTTTTGTTCTCACTCATACTAAAACTCCGAGTCTGGCTCTAAAGCAATCCAATACTGTATAGGTTTATTTCTGTTTACGAAATGACTTATTTTTTGTTTAGAAATTGCTACATCATAATCATCTGAAACCATTTTAAAATTTTCTGTTTTAAAATAAGCTGTAAATGATTTATCTGTTTCGCCAACAACTAAAGAATATTCATTAGAAGATTTATTCTTTTTGTCTGTAGCAACTAGATTAATTGATTTACCATCACCTTTAACAGCAATATCTGGTAAATTCAAAGTCGTAGCGGCTTTTAATAACTTAGCAAATGTTTCTTTTTTAAAAGTAAAAGTAACTTCTTTGTCTGGCATTGTAATATTCTTTGTAGGCGAAACAATAACTGATTTGTCAGCAAAGAAATATTTGATTGCCTGTTTTGAATTAGAATCAGCAATCTGAACATTTGATCCACCATTAAACTTTAATTCTGGTTTTTCAAAAAGTTCTACTGATCTCAAAAATTCTGGTAGATCATAGATAGCAAATTCGCTTTCAAACTTTTCTGATATTTCAGCTTCTGCCAAAATATTTTTCATTGTAGAGATTGTCTGTACTTTGTTTCCAGGCTTAACCAATATATTTTGGTTGATGTCTGAAAAGTTTTTTAGTAAAGAAACCGTATCACTTGATAGATTCATAATTATTCACTCCTTCATAATTTAATATATTATAATATAACATAGTATAGTTTTTTTGTCAATGCTATCCTTGTAGATAAGCAATCATATTTTCTGGTGTAGTTTCAATATATGGGTCATTATCTGATCCGTCATTATTGATACCTGGTTCTTGCCACCACTTCTCAACAACACCATCATTAATAACAGCCATATATCTCCAACTTCTATTACCAAAACCCTTGTGATTTTTTCCAATCAACATACCCATAAATCTAGTAAAGTTACCAGAACCATCAGGTATGACTTTTACATTTTTAACTTTTAATATTTCTGTCCAAGCATTCATTACAAATGTGTCATTTACTGAACAACAATATATTTCGTCTATTCCAAGACCTTTAATCTTTTCATAATTCTCATCAAATCCTGGCAATTGTGTTGATGTACAAGTAGGTGTAAATGCTCCTGGCAGAGAAAATAAAACAACTCTTTTACCTTTGAAAAAATCGTCTGTTGTTTTTTCTATCCATTTACCCTCATCAAAACTACAGCCGTCTTCTAATACAGAATCGCCTTCTCTAATTTTAAAATTTACTTTTGGTATTTTAAATCCTTTAATCATATCACTCCTTAAACTTTTTGGAGCGGATGGATTGTACTGCCCAATCTTTCCTTGGTTGGAAACCAAGTGTATTACTTTTATACGACATCCGCATTTACTTAATATATCACAAAACTATTCTAAAGTCAATGCTGGTTTGTAATTCATAATTAATACTTCTTTACCTTTACCAGCGCCTTTGTTTTTACTAGCGTTTTGTTTATTAAATTCTTTTTCTATCCAAGTATATTCTTCTTTAGGAAACCACTCTTGTAATTGTGGAAAATCATAATAAGATAGAACAAACTTACCTTTTATTTCTTTTAACTTATTGGCCAAGTCTTCGTGTTGGCTTCTTTGAAAGTCTTTTACATAGTAATCTTCCATTTTATAGTATGGAGGATCAACATAAAACAATGTATCATCTTTATCATACATATCAATAATTGTTTCATATGATTCGTTATGAATATTGGTAATACCTTTAATAAAATATAACCACTTTTTATTCTCAATTTTATCTATAAAATGTTGATACTTTGATTTATATTTACCTTTTAGGTTTACAAACTTTGTTTTTTCATTTAGGGTGTCGCCACTAAAACTTTGAGTTTGTAAATAGATATATTTTGTTGCTCTATCAATATCGCCTAATTCAAAATCTGTATTAAATGGTATTAAATCTGATTTAAATTGATTAAAGATTTCTTCTTTTTGTGGTTCGTATGATAATAAAGATTTTAAAAACTCTCTATCTTTATATCTAGCACAATGAAATATATTGGCTATGTCTTTATTAAAATCATTATATACATTTGTATGAGCCTGATCTATTTGATGGTTGGCCACAAAATAAACCCAATAAGCGCCACCAAATGGTTCAACATAAGTGTTGTGTTTTGGAAAGTTAGAAGCAATCCACTTTGCTTGAAATTTTTTACCACCGAGATAACTAAACATAATTCTTATTATATATTATAGGCCGAAGGAAGTCAACCCTCCCTCGGCCTGTAATTTTTAGATTTTCTTTTCGTATTTTGTCGTTTTAATGATTTTAGTTTGGTCTTCACCATCTTCCTGAGGAAGAAACCCAACAATATCCCACGGCATTTTTTTATGTTTATTATACCATTTAACAAAAAATTTTAATGATTCTTCTATGTTTTTTAATCGTCTTAACATATCAGTTCTCATAATATGGCCATCTTTGTTTTTAATAGGACTGTCTGTATGAAGAACAAAATAAGACTTTTTACCACTTTCAGATAACCTTTTTAAGGCTCTAGTAGCATAAGTTGACTCATACTTTGTCTGTACTTCGTAACCGTACTTATCTCTGGTTATGTCAAACTGACCACCCTTTAGCATACCTTGGCCATAGTTGTCATAAAACTTCTCTAAATCTTTTTTAGAGTAAGTTACCCAAGCTTGTCTTGTTTTAGTTTGTTGACAAATCTTTTTGACAATATTACCTCTGGTAGAAGCTTGTTTTTTAGGAGCGATCATTTTTACCCATTTTGTAACAGCAGATTCAGATTTAGTTAATTTATTTTTTTGAATTAACTTAATACCAGCTTGTACAATGTCATCTGTAGAAGCGACACCTTGTGGTGGATGATCGTTCATCAATAGTTGAAAAGATACTCTTGCTTTTTCGTCAGCAAATTTATATATGTCAAAAACATATTCTGTCCAACCTAGGTTTTGTTGAGCTCTGCCTCTATGAAAATAATCCACAGGAGCATACTTCTCAAAAACTCCAGCTTTTTCTTCTAAAACAGGTAAGGGTGCTGATAAATCAACACCTGATTTATAAGACTCTTCTAATGCTTTAGTGTGTGCTGGGTTTACGCCATTAAGTCTGGCTATTTTATTAAGGTTAGCGTCATAGTTAATATCGCTTAACTTAATTTTTTTTCTTTCAATCCATTCCACGCCTGGAATTGGATTTTTTGGAGCAACATATTTAAAGTCCTCCACATTTGGTATATTAGTCATAATATACTCTCCTTCACTGTTGTAAAATTACAGAATTAACTCAAAGGCTAAAGCCATAATTTTTGTTTATAAATCATTAAATAATTTCAATGATGTATTAATATAACATAAAAGGCCGAAAAAGTCAATGCTCCTTCGGCCTTCTATTTTTAATTTATTTAATATTGATAGTTCTTGGTTTTTTGTGTTCTGGAATAATTCTTTCCATAGACACTTTTAAAAGGCC
>Ga0209929_1000778_pt1 | contig 11647 bp, 19 predicted proteins | sample SalPon2_C_H2O_MG_2_FD_185731 | JGI IMG/M metagenome (GOLD analysis project Ga0209929, IMG submission 185731) | Salt pond water microbial communities from South San Francisco under conditions of wetland restoration - Salt Pond MetaG SF2_C_H2O_MG... ... | reverse complement strand
TACAAGATTATTTAAAATGAAATTAGGAGATTTCGTTGAGAAACTAATAAGTATTATTACCTTAGGTCAAGGTAAACGAATTGCAACCTATATTGCTAAATTAAGAGGTAAAGAAGATTGTGGTTGTGAAAGAAGAAAAAATAAATTAAATAAGTTATAATATGGAATATTGGCAAGTAAAAACTTTATCACAATTTGAAAATGATAAAGGTAGAATTCAAAAAACAACTGAGTTATATTTAGTTGATGCCGTATCAGCTACTGATGCGGAAGCTAAGTTATACAAACGAAATGAAGGTTTATCTAATTTTAGAGTAACAGAAGTAAAGAAAACAAAAATCTTAGAAGTTATACAGTAATGGGAAAACAACTATCATTATTTGAACCTGATACAGAAAATGTTCCTTTTGTAAATGAGGTAGAAATATTTAACGCAACTTTTGGTAAACCAAACAACTATGTACCCACAATCCCAGAAAAAAAAGAATGGCAATTTGTCTATGACTTCATTCAAGAAGAACTCGAAGAATATAGAGAAGCTTGCGAAAGGGGCGACATTGTGGAAGTTCTGGACGCTTTGTGCGACATTGCTTATGTTTCCCTTGGGAACGGTACTATGTTACATGGCCTTAAGAGCAAGATATGGCCAGCATATCTCGAAGTACAAGCAAGTAATATGTCAAAAGCTTGCTCAACTGAAGAAGAAGCCATACAGAGTGTCAGCCAACGAAGTAAGGAACAAGGTGAGGCCTGCCATTTTGAAAAGATTGAGGAAGGACGGTATATTGTCTACCGTACCAGAGACAGAAAAGTTATGAAATCTATTAACTATTTTAGACCTAACCTTAAACAATTTTTTACCGATGAAGAAATAGTAAGATTTCAACACATGAAAAGTTCAGTTGGTATATAATGTATAGAAAGTGTTATAGAGGGAAACAATTAGGGAATAATTTAATTGAAATGCACCTATGGGAATCAGATGGTAAACACCAGGTGATTCCCTATCTTAATGAAGCATATCAAATATGTGATGATATAAATTGTGAATATACTGGATTAGGAGGGGAACCACTTAAAAAAATTAAGGATTGGAGATTTTCTCGAAATGAGAAATATGCTCATAATAACACTCCTTATCTTTATTTTCATGACATGGATGTAGTTCAAAAGTTTCTTGTAGAAAGATACGGAACTAATGATGAACCTTCTACAGGACATAAAGAACTATATTTTGATATTGAGTGTGAAATTGGAGGGGCATTAACTGTAGAGTATATAGAAAGAGCCCCAATGCCTATTACTTCTATTGCTTGGTGGGATAAATCAAATGATAAATGGGCTATTTTAGTTTTAGATAAAAAATCTCAACTAAAACATACCAAAGCCAAAAACAAAGAAATAATCCCAGTTGCTACTGAACAAGAATTATTATTAAAATTTATTGAAGTATTTAGAGATATTGATCCTGATATTTTAATTGGTTATAATAGTGATTATTTTGATATTCCTTACCTATATTATAGAATGTGTAATGTACTAGGACAAGATACAGCTAATTACTTATCACCATTAAATACCTTAATTGATGAACCTGTTAAATCTAAAAAGTATTCTAAATATTTTTATGGTAATGACCAATTTGTAAATATATTAGGTGTTGAATCATTAGATTATATCCGTTTACATAAAAAATATAGTTGGAAAGATGAACCATCTTGGAGTTTAGATGCTGTAGGTGCTAAGTATGCGGGTGTAAATAAAATTGAATATGAGGGTACATTAGATGATTTATTTGAAACCGATATTCAAAAGTTTATTCAATATAACTTTCGTGATGTTGAGATATTAAAGCTACTAGATGAAAAATTACAATACATAGCTCTAACTAAAAACTTATCTCATAAAGGTAAACATAACTATGAAGACGTATACTATAATAGTATAACCCAGGATGGAGCTATTTCAGCTTATTTGTTATCCCAAGGAATTGTACCACCTAATAGAGAACAAAATCCAAGAAAGAAACAAAACTATGCTGGTGGTTATTTATTTTGCCCCAAAGCTGGTTTGTATAAGTATATGTTTGATGAGGATTTAACATCACTATATCCTTCAATTATTATGTCGTTAAATATTGGTAAAGAGACATTATTAGCGAGAATAATTGATGCTGATGACCGCAATAATAGATTAGGGTTAAATGATTTAAAAGAAATGGATCCTAATAAAGAACTAATAGTAGAAAACTTTATTAAAGGAACTACTGGTCCCCGTCCTGTTTCTAAAATTATAGAAACTATAGAACAACATAATTTGGCGGTTTCTGCTAATGGTTGTATGTTTAGAACAGATAAAGAATCAACTTTATCAACTATATTAGCTAAATGGTTTGATGAGCGAGTTAATTATAAAAATAAAATGAAAGATGCTTATAAAGCAGGGGATACTGAAAAAGGGGAATATTATCATTTGATGCAATACACAATGAAAATCCTCTTAAATAGTTTATATGGTGCTACCGCTTTACCCCAATTCAGATATGGAATGAATTATTCTATATTAAGCGAAGCAATCACACTATCAGGCCACCGCATTATTCAAGAATCAGCATTATGTGCTAATAGACATATGAATAAAGTCATGCGTAATGAAATAAAATTAGAAATATGAATAAAATAGAATACAGACCTTGGGGCGCATATCAAGTACTACATGATACTTCAGAAGCTAAAGTAAAAATTATAGAGGTAGAACCAAGAAGTAGACTATCCTATCAGTACCATACTAAACGTCAAGAACAATGGACCGTAATATCTGGTGAACTTACTATAGTTTTAGACGATGAAAAGGTATTTAGAAAAGCTGGAGAATCTATATTCATTCCTTTAGGTGCAAAACATAGAGCATGGAATGAAACTGATAAACCAGTTAGATTCGTAGAAGTTCAAACAGGTACTTACTTTGGTGAAGATGACATAGTAAGATTAGAAGATGATTATAAAAGAGAATAATATGGCACTTAAACCACAATCAATTAGAAAAGGAGTAACTATATTGGTAGAAAATAAACCAATAGAAAAACAAGATTTACTTAAATTAAGTGAAAATTGGACCGAACAACAAGAAAATTTTTTTAAGAAAATGTTAAAACAAGGAGGTGAATTTAAGATTCAAGGTAAACAATTTAAAATTATACCCCCAAAACAAATTTTAACTTCTAAAGGAGAAAAAGATGCTGGGTTAATTACCATACCCGGATTAGATAGCAGATTTTAATTATGCAAGTAGAAGTATCAATAGGAGAATTTTTAGATAAAATTAGTATTTTAGAACTTAAACTCTTAAATGTTAAAGATGAATCTAAATTGGTTAATATTAAAAGAGAATTTTATTATTTAAATCCGTTTTGCACTGAATTATTAGAAACCCATGGGGATGAACTAAAATCTTTGTATCTTAAATTATCTAGAATAAATGGTGATTTATGGGTTATAGAAGATAAATTACGTGAATTAGAAGCAGAAAAACGATTTGATGACGAATTTATTGAATTAGCCCGCTCAGTATATTTTACAAATGATAGGCGTGCTGAGGTAAAAAAGGATATTAACCTAATGACTGGAAGTGATTTAGTTGAAGAAAAATCTTATAAAGAATATAAATGAAACATTTAGAGGATACACCTTGGTGGATATGTGATGCAGATGATACAAATTATTGTGCGTATGTAGATACTGACTCTAATTATTTTAACGCTGAACCTTTATTATTACATCTTTATCCTAATTTTGAAGAGTTAGATGATAAAGAAAAAGATAATAAATTAGAAAAAGTAGCATTAGCATATCAAGATATTATTACTGAAGATTATAATAGATTAGCTAAAGAATGTTTTAATGTTACTACACATAAGCTAGTAATGAAAACCGAATGTGTTATTCGTTCTGCTTATTTTAGAAACACTAGACGTTACGCTCAGTGGATTACTAAACAAGAAGGTATTGAAAAAGAAACTTTAGATATTAAAGGTCTAGAGTTTATGAAAGCAAATTTTCCCCCTATATTAGGAGAGTTTTTTAATAAGATATTAAAAGAAGTATTAAAAGGTGCAAAACATGATAATATTTTAAATCAAATTAAAGAATTCAAAAAACAAATATTAGGAGGTGAAATTCCAATAGAACAATTAGGTAATCCTACTGCTGTAAAAAAATTAGACAAGTATACATCTAAAAAAGCAAGAGCAGGAGAAGTATTTACTACTATAGAAAAAGGAGCACCCGCTCCTGTTAGGGCAGCTATTAAATATAATGATTTATTACGTTTATGGAAATTAGATAAACAATATAATTACATTACACAAGCTAGTAAAATTAAATGGATTTATTTAAAAGATAATCCTTATAAAATAGAAGCATTAGGCTTTATTGAAGGAGGAATGCCCAAAAGAATTGAAGAATTTTTAAATCAATATGCTGATAGAAGAAAAGTATTTGAAACTATTTTATTAAATAAACTTGAAGGATTTTTTACTGATTTAGGTTGGTCATTAAATTTAAATCCTCATTTAGATAAATTTGCCTCATTTGAAATTTAGTTGTATATTTCCGTTATGATAAACAAAAACACATTACAATCAGTTGTATCAAAGTACTATTTAGGAGGGATGTTTTCCCAAGTTAAATGGCGTATTAAAGATAATACTTTAACTATCTATGCTGGTGAACAAGGTAGAGCAGCAAAAGTATACTTAAAAGATTTTCAATTTGAAGATTGTGAATTAGGTATATTTGATACTCATAAGCTATCTAAATTATTATCCATTACAAATGGAGAACTATTAATTACAGCTGAAAAAACCCATAAAGTTTATACTAAATTACACATTGCTGATTCTAATTTTGATTTAAACTATTCATTAGCTGATATATTTGTAATACCAAAGGCTACATATTATAATGAAATAGAAGAACCTGAAGTTGATATTGAATTAGAAAAAGAAAATATTGATGCTTTAATTAAAGCTAAAACAGCATTATCAGACCAAAGCAATTTACTAATTAGAACTACTGAAAATTTAGATGGAACTTTAGTATGTGAGTTTACTTTTGGTGACATAGATAATTTCTCAAATAAAGTAACCTATACACTACAAGGTAATATCACAATATCAGATTTAGAATTACCATTTAATTCAGATATATTAAAAGATATATTTTCAAATAATAAAGATATGGATAATGGTAGATTAAAAATATCTGCTGATGGAATGATTCAATTAAATTTTTATTCAGAAGATATAGAAACTGAATATTTTTTGTTAAGAAACGAATAAATTAAATATGTATAATAAAATAACAATTAGCTAGGGCACTTGTTATGTTTTGTTAAACCGCGAGCTTAGGCCGCATAAATTTAAATGATATGAGTACATTACAACTGTTCGAAAGAACACCATTTGACATTTTAGTCAGAAATTTTTTCCAAGACGCTGGTCAATTTCAACCAATAGCTGACCACAAATTACCACACCCCGTAGATTTATACCAAACAGACAAAGGCTTAACTTTTGATATTGCCTGTACCGGTATTTCTAAAGATGACATTGAAATTCTTATTCAAGACAATGTCCTTCGAGTTAATTACGATAAATCCAAAACTGAAGAAAAAAACGTAGATTATATCCATAGAGGTATAGCTAAACGTTCGTTTAATTTAGGATGGAAAATCGACAGTAAATTTGATTTAAGTAAAGCAGATGCTGAATTTAAAGATGGTTTACTTACAATTAGCATTCCTTATTCTAAAGGATCAGAGTTAAAATCTCTTAAAATTAAGTAAAAAGTTTTATTAAAAAATGTGTCCTAGCACATTGTTTTTCGTATATTTCGGTTATGAAAAAATTTAAGCAAATACAAACAATTACCGATCCCGCATTAGAACCTTATTTCCTTACAAAGGATGAATATTGTTTTACTGTAAAAGAAAATGTAGCACCTAATTCTAATCACTTTAGAACTCAAGGTAAAGGCAAATCATATGAGAAATCGTTATTTTATTTTCCTACATTTGAAGCAGCATTAGAAAAAATAGCTACATTAAAATTATCCCAAAAAGAAAATTATAATTCACTTCAAGATTATATTGAAGATTATAATGTAATTAGTAATCAAATTAAAAATTATACAGATGGCATTAGAAGCATTGTTTGATGCAGTTATTGTAAAACCTATTGAGGTAGAAGAAACTACTTATGGTAATATTATTGTTCCTGATTTAGGTAAAGAAACAAACGAAACAGGAGAAATTGTAGCAGTAGGACCAGGTAAACATACTATTGCTGGTGAATTACTACCTACACAATTAAAAGTAGGAGATTTAGTCGTGTTACCCACAATGGGATTTACTAAATTACCATATAATGGAGAAGAATATTACGTTGGACCAGAAAATCAAGTTTTAGCAAGAATAAGTAATGAATAAAGATATTAAATTTGGAACAACTGCTCGTGAAGAGTTAGTTAAAGGTATAGATAAATTAGCTGATGCTGTAGTAGCAACACTAGGACCAAATGGTAGAAATGTTGTAATAGCAGGAGGTGAAACACCCCAATCAACTAAAGATGGTGTAACAGTAGCTAAGTCAATCACACTTAAAGACCCTACACAGGAATTAGGAGTGCAATTAGTTAAACAAGCAGCCATTCAAACTGCTAACAAAGCAGGTGATGGTACAACTACTTCTACTTTATTAGCTAGAGAAATGGTTAAAGCAGGGTTAAAAGCTGTAGCACAAGGTGAAAACGCAGTACGTATTAAAAGAGATATTGATAAATCAGTTGAGACTGTAGTTAAAAAACTAAAAACAATATCCGAGGACATTTCATCAGAAGACCAATTGGAACAAATTGCAACTATATCAGCTAATAACGATGAAGAAACTGGTAAATTAATTGCTACCGCTATTGATAAAGTAGGTATGGAAGGTGTAGTACATATTGAAGAATCTAGAACTGGAGAGACGTATCTAGAGACAGTAGAAGGAATGCAATTTGACCGTGGTTATAAATCACCTTATTTTGTTACTAATAACAATACAATGTCTTCAGTATTAGAAAATCCAATGATTTTAATTGCTGATGAAAAATTAACCCAAATTAAAGATTTATTGCCAATATTAGAAGCAGTATCATCTCAAGCTAAATCATTATTAATTATAGCAGAAGATATTGATAATGAAGCATTAGCTACTCTTATTGTAAATAAAATGAGGGGCACAATGAAAGTATGTGCTGTTAAAGCTCCCGATTTTGGTGATAGACGTAAGCTAATTTTAGAAGACATAGCAATCACTACTGGTGGTCAAGTATTTTCTAAATCTAAAGGGATGAAACTTGATAAATTTAGTTGGGATTGGTTTGGTGAAGCAAGAACTGTAACTGTAGAAAAAGAATCAACAACTATTGTAGATGGAAAAGGCACAATTGAATCAATTGAAGCACGTATTGAAGAATTACAACAACAAATCGACAAAGCGTCAACACCGTTCGAAATCGAAAAACTCCAAGAAAGGCTGGCGAAATTTGTCGGAGGAGTAGCTATTATTCATGTAGGTGGTGCTACTGAAACTGAAATGAAAGAGAAGAAAGATAGAGTAGATGATGCCTTACATGCCACTAAAGCAGCTATTGAAGAAGGAATAGTTCCTGGTGGGGGTGTAGCATTACTTTATGCTTCTCAATCATTAAGTAGAGCTAAAACTGGAAGTGCTATTGTAAGACGTGCTTGCAGAATGCCTTTCCAACAAATATTAGTTAATGCTGGATATGAAGCTACAGAAGCACAAATGTTAGGCAAATATAAATTAGTAGAATCAGGAAACGATACTTGGGCTGGAATCGATGTTGAATCCGGAGAAGTTATTGATATGAAAAAAGCAGGTATTATTGACCCTACAAAGGTTACTCGTACTGCGCTTCAAAATGCTGCTTCAATCGCAGGAACAGTATTACTTACAGAATGTACAGTAGTAGATGAACCCGGAGAGGAAAAACAGCAAGTTATGGACCCAATGATGGGTATGATGTAAATTTAAATTTTAATTAATTAATTATGACAAAGCAAGAAATTTTCGAGCAAATTAATGGTCTGTACGAAACATTCGTAGCAGAACACAACACAACCACTAAAGCAGGAGCACAACGTGCTCGTAAAGCAATTGGTGAAATCAAGAAATTGGTTACGGAGTATAGAAAAGCTTCAGTAAATGAAAGCAAATAATCCCTAAACACTTATCACCTGGGGATTAATTTTTAGTCCCCGGGTAATATGTATAACCAAAATAATGGATTATACAACAATTTACAATTCTATTTGTGAAAGAGGACAAACTCGCCAAATAGAAAGTTATACTGAAAAACATCATATTATTCCTAAATGTATAGGTGGTAGTAATAAATCTAATAATTTAACTCATCTTACCCCTAAAGAACATTTTTTATGTCATAGGTTATTATGTGAAATATACCCTGAAAGTAAAGAATTAGTATGGGCCTTTTGGTTAATGGCTATAGGAAAAAAAAGATATAAAAAATTAAAACCATATAAAGTCAGCGCTCGGCAATATGAAATTGCAAGAAAACTATATATAGATAAAGTTAAAAACAAACCTATAAGTGAAACACATAAAAAAAATATAGGTAAAGCAAATTCTAAAAAAGTATATCAGTTTAATATTGAAGGTGAGTTTATAAAGGAATGGGAGAGTGTAAACGCCGCTGAAAGAAAAATAAGAAATAAACCTGATGCTCATTGGAAAAAAATTCCAAATAATATAGATGCTTGTTGTAGATTAAAACAAAAAAGTGCTTATGGATTTATTTGGAGTTATGAAAAAGAATCATTAGATTTAAGTGTATATAAAACATTAAGAAAAAACCAATGGAAGAGTCTAATAAAAGAATAGTAGAAGAAAATATCCTTATTGCTCGACGTGTTCCTGCAGGAGATAGATGGCGTTTAACATCAAATGAACCAGATGGTCCAGTACATACTTCCTTAACTGATACTTTAGAAGCATATATGATAAAAACCGGATTTAAAGGTGAATATAGGCTTGCCCCCCTAAAAAGTGAGTTATACATTATATCTACCACTGAAGAAATAATAGAACCAGAACCAGAAAGAAGATATTCAATTTATGGTGAGTACTAAAGAAAATACTCTATTAAATGAACGTTATAGACCAAATGTTTTAGAAAATTATGTAGGTAATACTACATTAAAATCATCTATTGATAAACAACTAAAACAAAATGATATCCAAAACTATCTATTTTATGGCAGTGCGGGTACTGGAAAAACAACATTAGCTAAACTTATAGTTAATAATCTTGATTGTGATTCACTCTATATTAATGCTTCAGATGAACGTGGTATAGAAACAATTCGAGATAAAGTAGTAGGGTTTTCATCTGTAGCTAGTATTAAACCATTAAAGGTAGTAATATTAGATGAAGCAGATTTTTTAACAATTCAAGCACAAGCTTCTTTACGTAATGTAATTGAAACGTTTTCACGTACTACAAGATTTATTTTAACTTGTAATTTTGTAGAACGTATTATTGACCCAATTCAATCACGTTGTCAAACATTCAAAATAGTTCCACCAACTAAAAAAGAAGTAGCAGTTCATATAGCAGGTATATGTGATAAAGAAAACATAGGTTATGAAGTTCCAGCTATAGGACAATTAGTAAACAAGTACTATCCTGACATTCGTAAGATGTTAAACACTGTCCAAGCAAGTACTGTAGATGGCCATTTACAACTTGATGATAGTTTACTTGTTTCCTCTAGTTATATGAACTCTGTGCTTGATGAGTTAAAAAACAATAACTATAAAAATATAAGACAAATCCTAGCAGACTCAGGGGTAGACGATTACGAAGAATTATTTAGATTCTTATATGACAATTCCTCAGAATATATGCCTGGTAAAGAAGGTACAGCTGCTATTTTAATAAATGAACACTTATATAAATCAAATTTTCGTATAGACAAAGAGATAAACTTAATGTCTTTAATTCAAAACTTAATAAATAATAAATAATGGAACAACAAATCCAACAACCCCAAATCGATTTAAAAAATACTCAAGCAATCAAAACATCTGATGGTAAGAGTGTATTCCAACAAGGAGTAATTCTACGTAAAGTATCTAAATTTGTAACAGGTACCCAAGAAGATGCTATGATGCCTATCCCAGTATTTTTTGAAGCAGGTACAGGAAAAATATTAACTGATTCAGTTCCTAAAGAATTAAGAGAAGAATTAGCGGATGAACTTGTTTGATTGGTTAAAAGAAATTAATTATAAAAAATCTCCTGTTGATTCATTTACTGATAAAGAGTGGGATGAATTTAATGCCTATATGATTCATAGATTTTTGTCAATGAATCCTGATTATATAGAATTAGTAAACGAGGTACAATCATTTCCCCCAACTGAAAAACAACAGATTTATCAAGTATATAAAGAATATATACCTAAAAATAATAAATGGAATAAATATATTAAATCAACAATTAAGCAACGCAATAAAGATTTAATACAATATTTAACAAATTATTTTCAATTATCTACCCGTGAAGTAAAAGAATATTTACAATTTTTAGGAGATAAAGAGGTTATAAAAATATTATCTCAATTAGGAATAGAAGATAAAGAAATTAAGAAGTTATTAAAATAGAATATAGACATAATAAATCTACTATACAAATAGACCCTGCTAGAAATTGGGGTGATGTTATTTCCTATTTAATATTAAAACATTTTTCCCAAAGTGAAAATTTACAACCTAAAGATGTTTTTTATTTTGATGAATACGGACATCAAATAAGAAAAAATAGTAAAATACTAGCTATAGGAAGTAGTATGTTATTTACCCAACCTGATGATATAGTGTGGGGGACTGGTTGTATTAATTACGGACAAATAGGTAAAACACCTAAAAAAGTATATGCTGTAAGAGGACCTCTAACCCAAAATGAATTATCAAAACAAGGCATAGAATGCCCAGAAATATATGGAGACCCTGCTTTATTATTCCCTGAAATATATAGTCCTGAAAAAATTATTAAATATGAATATGGTCTAATACCTCATTATATAGATTATACCGATGAAAATTCTTTAAAAACAATTAATAATTTATCTTCTCAAGGTGTAAAAATAATTAATATAACAGCGGGTATATTTCATTTTATAGATGAATTATTACAATGCAAAAATATAATGTCTTCTAGTTTACATGGTTTAATAGCAGCAGATGCTTATAATATACCAAATATAAGAGTAAAATTAAGTAACAAGTTAATAGGTGGAGATTTTAAATTTAAAGATTATAGCTTATCAGTCAATAAACCTTTTAATGTAGGAGACATAAATAATTTTTCTAATCTAGAATACTTTTGTAATATTAATTGGAATAAAGAAGCATTGTTAAATGCCGGTCCTTGGAATGATCCCGAATGTAAATTTTTTAATGAATAAAGCTTATATTTTACACGCCAACGAGAAGTATTTTGATATAATATACACTGCTATATTATCAATAAGACAATATAGTAATTTACCTATTTAC
>Ga0209929_1000773_pt1 | contig 11701 bp, 28 predicted proteins | sample SalPon2_C_H2O_MG_2_FD_185731 | JGI IMG/M metagenome (GOLD analysis project Ga0209929, IMG submission 185731) | Salt pond water microbial communities from South San Francisco under conditions of wetland restoration - Salt Pond MetaG SF2_C_H2O_MG... ... | reverse complement strand
TATAAGGTATGAGTGGTGGTCGCTCGGTAGAGTACCTATTATTTAAGCATGGCACAAAAAAAAGCGGTACAATATGCACCGCTCTACAATCAACAAACAAAAGGCGTTAAATAGCCTCTAAATATAGCCTAAATTTATGTAATGCCTCGTTTTGTGAGTAGCCGTAGTATATTTGCTTATGGTCGTCGCATTTGCATACATATGAGCCGTTTTTGTTCTGTTCAATTGTGTATATATAATCCTTAAAAAATCCTACTTTCATTACTATTTTTATTTTAAATATTTATATAAATTGTTATCAATCAACCAATTAAAAAACTTTTGTTCATGTTCTTGGTTTATTTTATTGTCTTGTTTTGTTCTACTTTCTTTAATTATTCGCAAATTATTTTCAAATATATCCCTATTCATGTTTAATTATTTTATGTTGTCCAGTATCAATTTAAGTTTTGGCCAGCTATTAAAAAGGTGGTTTATATGGTGGCCTGTACTTATATTGTGGCCACCTAGTTTGTTGTGATGTTCTGTTATTAAATAACCTCTGTACATTAGTGGATTATGTTGTTTGTTCATGTTTAATTGTTTTAGTATTCTTTCCTGCTTATTGTGTACTTCCCGCCACAATTTGAGCGCACGTATTCATTAAGCAAATAATACGCTTCCTGTCTTGTTTCGGCCCTGTCAATTGTTTCGGTGGGCATCGTTTTGTATTTATAGTTAATGTAGTACATCGTTAATTATTTAAGTTTGTAAGTAGATATTCTTTGCGTTCTATCTTTGCACGAGTTTCGGCAATACCCTCATTTAAAAACATGTTTCTATATTTGCCGGTGGTACGTGAATAGTCCCAATAAAATGCATCTAGTTGTATGCGCCTTTTGTCGTTTGGTATAAACGCTATTATACTATTGTAGCTCTGGAAATATACACCTTTTGGTGTTCTTATTATAAATTGATTCGCTACGGGTTGATATGTTTTAGGGCTGGTCATTTGTTGTACTTTTATTGTTTTCATGTTGTTTTGTTTTATTTTGTTTGTATTTTGATTTCGTTTAATATATCTATAATCCAGCTATAAACTTCAAACGGATATGCGTCATCTGTTTTTTGGCAGAGCTCTTGCATAGAATCCTTATATTTATGTAGTGCTGTTTTTACGAGCGATATATCCATTTCGTTTAATTTTATTGTTTTCATGTTGTTTTTTGTTTTATTGTGTTAATCAAATATTATGTTTTGTTCGTTAATGCCTAACTTTTGCAACTTATTCAAAACAGGTTGCAAAGTTTTAGACGTGTGTACGCATTGAGCGTTGAAAAATATTGCCCAATTTTTGCCGTTAAATTGAATATGCCCAAAATCGTTTTGGGTTTCAAAATCAATGGTTGATTTACTGTTGATTAGTAATTTTATTAAGTTTTTCATTGTGTTAAAATTATCCTAAAGATAATGTATAAAGGCACGATAAATAAAAGTACCTTAATAACATTCTTTGTTAGTTTGTCGAGTGTTCGCATGTTCTTATAAATTAGTAAAAATTTGTATTGATGCGCCTACTATAAAAATAGAGGTTAAAATTGTAGTGATGAGTACTAGAGTGTTGTTTGTATTTTTATTTGTGTTCATAATTGAAAATATTTATTTGTTTGTTTTTGTTTCTACAAATATGCGAACATTTGCCCAGCCTAATGTTAAGCTAATGTTAAGAAATTGTTAAGTAATTGTTAAGAGTTTTTTTGCTTTATTACTATATGAACATGGGCGCACGTGATACGCATATTTTTGCATATATCCAAATAAGCATACTAATTTATATTTGGTCTAAATAAGCATAAGGCATACCGAAGTACACCCTATGCAATTACCACCTATGCAATTACACATATATTGAATTGCTTATATATTGAATTGCTTATATATTGAATTTACCTATTAACCATAAGTAAAAATATGCCAACAAAAAACATGGCGCAACTAAACTCAATCATCACATTCATTTTTAAGGTTATCAAAACTAAAATCGTATTCGTATGTTTCTTCCAATAAGGCACAATACGCTACTTGTGGTATTGTAGTGCATTCCAGCTCGAATCTACTAAAATCGTAAGCATTTAGCGCATCAATTATTTCCATGCAATCTGCGTTATATATACACGAATTGTCAATATATTCGTTTATATGCGTTTGCACATCATCATCATTTAATATGCTTTCATTCTTAATTTCCTCGATTAACTCATCTTTTAGGTCGCTAATCCAATCGTCTATTCTAAATTCCATTTGTTTTTATTTTATTATTCAATGATTATCCTTGTATGCAACGATTATCCTTGCGTACCATGATTATCATGTATTCCGTTTACTTCGTCATAAATTGCGTTTTCCAACTCCTTTATCATTTCAAGCACTAAATCTATATTCTTAATAAATTCCACGTCTAAAATCATTTTAAACGTATCTCTGCAATCCTCAAGTAATTTTAATGTTTCGTTATTCATTTTCTATTGTTTTATCGTTTAATTCTATTATATCATATTCTAACTCGTAAATATCCTCATTTACATTTTCGGCATCTATTATATAATCGCATATAAGACCAAGCAATAAAGCCATGTCGTCATCACTTTTGTACGCTTTCCTTAATAACTCATCTAAGTTATCAAAAAACGAAATGAAGCCACTATAAGAGGTTAATTGCTCATCTGCGTACTTTTGAAATTCCTCCATTTTAGTATATTGTAGCATTTTGTTAATATCGTCATTTGTAACATTAGCAACAATTCTGTCCGTTCTGTAATTGTAGAATTTTGGACTATCTATGCCAACAAACTCTAAACCTAAATTTAACATCATATTAAAACGATGCAACCAATTTTCGGCATAATCTTTAAAGGTAGCTTTCCAATCTATATTATCATAATCAATTACCTCATCTTCGTAAATAACTCCGTCATTAAATTGCTCAATTCTGCAATCAATATATTCATCGTGGTAGCCATAAAAACCACCAAACTCAATTTGTATTTCCATTTGTATTTATTTTAATGTTCGATGCAAACATACGATGCCTAATGTTACCTAATGTTAAGCCAATGTTAAGAAATTGTAAAATATTTTATATATTTGTGGCATGGAGTTTAAAGGTAAATATAAATACACAATTAACAAAGACAATGTTCAATTAACCGAAGATGAGGCGTTTATTGGATATAACCAGCCTATTGAATCTACAAAGGAGGGTATTAAATTCACAGAGGAACAAACCCCTATTAAATTCACAAGGAAACAAACACCAATCTTTACAGGGGTATTGAATTACTTTCCAGATGCAATCAGAGAAGTTGCACGTTGCTCTTATGCTGGGCAACAACAACACAATCCAGACAAACCTCTGGCATGGGATAGAAGCAAGTCTGGAGACGAATTAGACGCTCTTTCTCGGCATTTACTTGAAGCTGGTACTATTGATACCGATGGCATTAGACATTCAGCTAAAGTGGCTTGGAGAGCGTTAGCTAACTTACAAAAGGAAATAGAAGATGAAGCGAAACAGCACTAAACAAATAGCTTGGATAGTAATAGGGATAATGACCATACTTATATGGTATGGGGTATTGAATTTATTTACCTCAACACATACATCCCTTTTGGCACAGTTCTCTCAAGGGCGTATTGAATTGCATAGCGACTTCCATCGATTGCGTGATTCCAATTATGATTTGGGATGCTGCCCTTTAGTTTCCATGCGTAATTGTTAAACTCACGTATTAGATTCACAGAATCCTTATCAACTATTATATTATAGTCTTGCATAAGTGCTATGCCTGATAAGATACTGCCTTTCTTTTTTATAGTAGGTGTAATGTTTGTAAGTCCTTTTGTTTTTAACTCTGCAATAAGACGAGGTTCACTATTGTCGCACACAATTAGATTGTTACCAGCATATCTTCGGCACATCTCAAATATATTAGACGTGGATAGTCCAGCTTTATAAAAGTGTTCCTTTAGCCATATTGTCTTTCTTAGCTTGTCTGTTGCAACTTCTACTAATGCCGATGGGTCAACAGAGAATCCAAAGTCAAGACCGAATATAGTATCTTGCTCATCGTTAAAGTCTCCTACCTCCCAATGAGTAAATACAACACCCTCTGCTTTTTCAAGCCAACCCCCTAGTATCTGGTGCTTGTACTTCTCTGGTCGTCTCTGCTTCATAACCTCCACTTGCTCCACAAAAGACGGAGACAAATGCTGAACATTATCTAAGTATGTAGTGTGAATGTACGTTACGTTCTCTTTAACGCCATTATAACCATCTGTAATGCCTCTATTTTCAAAAAACCTCTCGTATATCCAATGCTGTTTAGTTGTGGGGTTTAGAATCAATATACAGCGATTCTGTTTGCCTGTAGCACGAACAGAGTAGTCAATCTTCTCAAACGATTCCTCATCTGTAAGCTCTTCTGCCTCATCCAGTACAAATGTAGTTACACCCTGAATAGACTTTAGCTTTGCAGTCTGGTCGCCACTTGCAGTCTTTATACCGCTAAACAATATGCTACTGCCTGTTAGATTGTTTATGATTTCGTTCTTAGTAATGGTAAAGTTCTCTGCTATGCCCATAAGCTCTAGCTTCTCTAAGAACTCTGGAATAATAGACATAGATGCCGAAGTCATCGTATAACGAGTAAAGAGTATGCGATGTCCTTTTTCGTATGTTAGAAGTACTAAGAATGTGTTTACGCCGAATGATTTACCAGAACCTCTACCGCCTGTAATTACAAAGTATCTACTGGCATCCCTAAACAGAGGATTGTATTTAGGATTAAGATTTACTTTCTTCATTTCTCTTGATAATACATTACTTCAACACTTCTCTTAATGCCACCCCAATGTTCTTTTAAGTTGTCAAACTGTAACCAATCGGCATTGTCATTCTCACAAACTATAACCTGACCTCGCCTTGATTTGCACCAGTTAGCTAGTTCTTTATAATTTATATACTTACTGCCTTTAGGATAGTGTTCTCCGCCCTTAAAATAAGGTGGGTCTATAAACCAAGTCGCTTCCTGATTTTCTATATCGGCATAATCGCCAAGACGTATATCCCAATGTTTTATCTTATAAAGTATTTCTTTTGTAGTTTGTATTTTGTGATTTACTCTTGTTGAAGCTCTTTTCGTTACAGTATGTCTTGGACTCGAAACGCCCTCGCTTACAATAAAGGAAAGGAATAATCGCTCTCCCTCTGATAGATTGAAGTCTAAAAGTGATTCTCCTTGCTTTGGAATTGGCAGACTATCTAAATCTTTTTTGGTCGCTTGTTGTAACCAATGCCACATCTTAATTATTGGCTCGTATTTATCTACAAGGAGTACATCCATATCCCAATATTTTAAAGAATATCTTGCACTACCAGCAAAGGGTTCTATTATTTTATTATGTATTGGTTCTGGATATAGGTTAACCAACTTGCTTTTGCTTCCGTAGTAAGAAATCATTTCTCTGGATTATTATCTTTTATTTCAATAGCCTCGATGTCAATAATTTCCTCTGGCTCTAAAAAAGATATAACAGGAATGTTTACTTCCTGCTTTACGTTTATATCCTTTTGTTCCTTTGGCTTTCCGTACTTGTACTCCCATAACAGGCGCAAGTGTGCAAAGGATTCCTTGCTCATCTCTGCAAGTGCCTCCCATGCTTTCTTCTCACTTCCAAATGCTCGTTTCATTGAACCTAGTGCAAAGTTCTTAATGTCCTCTTCTTTGGCTTTAGGCTTTCTGCCCTGTCCTCTGGACACTCCTTTTATAGCACCATTGTTGCGCCTACCATCGGAGTATGGAACGTGTGGTTTATTCTCCTTTGGCTCTGGTTTTGGCTTTATCGGTATTCCTAATTCGGCTTTCTTCTCGTCTGGAATCAGACTACGTTTTCTTGGTCTTGGCATGTTTAAATAATAAACATCAAGACAAAGTGTTTAAGTAATTGATTTACTTATAATTACGATTGCATTAAATCGGATATTGGTCTTAATATAGACGTTGGAACTGGACTTGCTGGAAATGGGTATCTCCCACCATCTGGTCTATCTATTGTTGGTTCGTAGTTTTCTAGTATATGCTTAGTTTCTAAATATCCGATAGGAAACCAATAATCTGGATGTTCTCTGGCAAACAAACTAAATATAACAATGTCGTACTTGTTAAGTAAATTGAATTGACCTTTGTTTATCAATCTTCTACCATATAAATCATTATCTAATATTTCGCCCTTTAACAATCGCTTGGCATAATTTACTGGCATTGTTTCGGTCTTGACATCTATTTTCTTACCATTGATGTTAAAGTCAAAGTCGTCAATAGTTAAATAATTATCCCTGATGTTAGATTCCCAATCAATGCCAAGAAGTTCACAACAAGCAAACTCTCCTAAGAAACCCAAGTCATCCCTTTGCTCAGAAGTCATGTGGTCAACTTCAAAATGATGTCTTATGTGTGAATTTCTCCTTATGGATTCAATTCTTGCTCTGCTTCGCATCCTATCGGTTATTTTTACATTATCAATCATATTTTATATTTTATAACCCTACTCACAAGTTTGCAATAGTCATCCGTATAAATTAACTCTTGCTTTCAGGTTATATTCTACCATCTGGTTCCCACTCTTCAGGGTAATCCTTTATTATTAGTTCTATGTAGAAAAATATCAACTCAATGCTTATAGCTCTAAACATATCATTAAAATAGACATAGTTAATACCTATTCCCCATTGACTATGGTATCTACCTACTTTAATCTTCATTAAACCATTCTTTTATTGTATTAATATCATATCCTAATGAATAGGATAACTTTTCTATAAGTTCCATAAAGTCATTATATGTTACATCATCGTGATTGGTTTCAACACTAATCTTTTGGTCGTAATATTCTACTGTTATTTTCATCTTATATTTTTATTTATTAGTTCTATTAACCGAAATAAATCTTTAGACTTTGTAAATCGTATATCATCATTTTCAAATATCTCTACATACCAGCCATTCTTTTTAGCCTCTTCATTATCACAGCTAATCAAAGAAAAACCACCTATTGTTACGTCTTTAGTAAAGTCATAAGTGTAGTAATACCAATCATTAGGGCTTCCACTTTCTTCTTTAGTTATATCTACTCTTTCAAATCCTAAAACTTGTAAAACTTTTTCTTTCATTGTTCTATAGATTTATATTCAACTTCTATTTGCTCATTAACTGGCTCAATAGATGTTATGCCAGTATTGTCAAACTTAATATAAGCCTCGTTAAATCCCTCTTCAACAAGATGCCTAAGTACCATATTAAATTTCCTTATAGTCATCCTTTACAATCAGTATATTAAATGCGATATGCCCTCAGAAGCATGGTATATTGTAGTCTGCTGATTCTTAGGTTGTATTGAATTTCCTTTAAGATATACAATTTCCTCTTTAAGTTCCTCTATCTTTCTCTTTAATTCTTTAACCTCATTCTTGAAAGATATGTTTTCGTATTTAAGAGAATCTTCCTCACTAGGATTAACCTCATCATTACACACACTCATTATCTTCCTGAATGTCTTGTTGAATATCTTATCCTGTTCGTAGTCTATATCAAACATTTTTACTTGATGCAAAACAGAAGTATGGTTTTGTTTTATCTTTAATGTCTTACCTATAGCCTCTAAAGAAAGTCCACCAAGCATACTTAATATCTTGTAGTATATTCTTCTTGCCTGTACAACTTCTCTTTTTCTACTTTTAATATCTAAATTAACGCCAGTTTCTTTTTCTACCAGCTCTCTTATTTCTTTAATATTTGTATTCATCTAATTCTTTTTTATATTCGTTATAAGCCTCCATAGCTCCCTGACAACATTCATACTGTTCGGTCTCCTGAAAAAACTCGATAAGATACTTCACTTCGCTTATCAATAAAGCTCCTTGCCTTAATGAAAGTAAAACATCTTCTCGACAATCTTCTTTAGCTTGGTAATACATCTTTTTTTCCGTCATCAGACCTCTCTTTAATCAACGCTTGAACCATTATGTAAACATTTGTCAATGCTTTCTCTAATTGTGTTATGCGTTGCTCTTGTGTTAGTTTCTTTTTTCTCAAAGTTCTCCCTTTATTGTGTATTGGTTTATATCTGAATTACTTTCAGCAAACCATTTATTATATATGTTAACCGCACTATCGACAAGCATCTCTCCGTTATGGTAAAACTCCTCGCTAACATTATAGATGCCAATGTCTTTAGTTTCTTTATCTACGCATAAAAATACAAAATCTTTGTAATCAATGCCAAACAAATTGCAATAAATATATACTTGACTTGCATAGCCATATTTCTTACAATTATAAGGAAAGCTACCCTCAGCAAGACCAGTAGTCGTCTTTAAGTCAACAATCATTTTTCCATCATTAAGAGCATCTGCTTTACCTCTAAATGGCAAATACATGATGTTTCCTATAGCTGGTCGCTCATATTCCAATCCCTCAATCAACTGAGCAGCTTCACTATTACTATATACAGCATCAGCAAGTCGCATTGTGTCCTCATATTCTTTTTGTAAGAACGTCATTGGATTGTCAGCAAACGCCTCCTTATATATCTTAGTGTTTTTTGTGCTGGCATCTACCCAATTCAAATGCCCAAACTTATCAGGCTCAAATACTGCCAGATGAAGTAACCATCCAGCAGTCATAGCACTTGTACGCTCACTCTTAAATCTAAGCGATTTAGCGTATGCCTTAGGCGATTTATTTAGAAGTTTAACACTACTGCTGCTCAGGGCATTCTTACCTAAGTATTCGTAGTAAAACTCATCATCTTCCATTTGCTTTATTATGGCATCTTTATTCCAAAACTTACCATCTAATGTAACTATTTGCTCATTCATTATTTCATCATCTTTAAAGGGTGGAACTCGTCAAATACTTTCCATAAAGTAGCTTCAATCTGCTCTCTTCTCTTCTGAGCCTCTTCACTATGATAATATTCGTATTCTTCTTTCTTCTTTTGGTATAACGCTTCTAAACGCTCCGCAAGTTCTATTTGCTCTTTGTTTCTTTGAGCTTCCAACTCTTCCATTTGTCTGATATACTCTTCACTTGATTTTCCCATCACTTTATATGTTTTATTAGTAATTTAATTAGATTTTCTATTTTGCCTAACACAAAGCGTAGTGGGGTGTCAATAGCGTAATGTACTATTTGCAATACACATTCTAGCATCCAAAATACGAATACAAGTATGATTGCAAAAGACACCTTGAGTAAGATAAAAGGGGATAATATAATTTTAAGTAATTGTTTCATTTGCTATTTATTTACAGCAAACATACAAACTATTTTTTAATTGACAAAATATAAACAAAAAAAAGAGGGTCAATTAAGACCCCCTTTTGTCGTAACCCAAATACTTAATATGAAAAAACGAACTCTAGTTCAAAGTTCACAGCAAACATACAACTATATTAGAATGTATGCAAATTTTTTTACTACTTTTTTGGATTAAAGTTATCTTTCCAGATGGTGTAGCATACTGCTATCCGTTCATCCATGTCTTTAAATTCGGATGCCATCTTAGCGTTTCCGATGCAACGGACAACAAATTCTTTCTGCTTCTCGTATTTCTTTGGCTTAATTAGTGGCATATTAAAATTTACATTTATGGCAATTCCAATAATCGCCTAGTCTATTTAAGTAAGAAACAAACTCTATATTGTTCTTTGCGCTCCAAACACCATTGAAGTAAACAGCAGTAACCTTGCATCTTTCAATAGGCACATCAATATCATCTTTATCAAAATCATGCTCTACCTTTATAACACAAGACTTCTTTGTATGCCAAGAATCACAAATACGTTCAAGAAGTATTCTTTGACCAGTTGGTATCTTAGAGCCTTTGTATTTAGATTCAATTAATATCAAAACATCATTGTCAAATTCAAGAACAGCATCAATATCCGATGGGTGTATCTTTCCGTTTTGAACGCCAGTAAAATCTAAACCCTGTTTAGTTCTGTTGCTATTTCTTATTAAACTCATTGTGTATTTTTAGTAGCTTCTGCTTTACAGGTTTGAAACAACTGCTGCAACTTGTGGGTTGCAATTTATCATTAAAGATACGATTGTAAACAGAATAAACCTCTTTAACCATACTACCGCTAATTGTACTTCTACCTTTTTCAAATAACCATTCAATAACATCAAGTTCCTCATCTGTCGGTGCATTATATTTTTTATATGGAAATAAATTGTTTAGTAACTCTTGTCTATTCGCACAACCGCAATCCTCTCCAAGTACCGCTTTTGCTACTTTAGCTATGCCAGTTTTACGCAATACTTTTTCTACAGAATCCCCTAGTCCAGTTGATTCAATCTCTTGTTTTTTTTCTGATGACTTCTTTTGCATTTTTTAATGTATTAAATATACTACTTAAACTAATTTTTGTTTCACTTGCAATCTCACGCATTGACATTCCTTTTTTGTAGTAGAGGTTAAATATACCTCTATCGTACCAATACCAGTCGTTTACTATTGCCTCTATTCTTTCGTATGTTTTCTCAAGTTCTTCCTTTGCTTCGATATTTTCCAAGCTATCTTCATAAGCTCCCTGAAAATTATCATCCGTAATTTCATCCGATGAAAAAACAATCGGATTCTTCCTACCACTAGTGTGAATATTCGCATAATATAAATTTCTTAATGTTATATAAATGTAAAACGTATTGACTTCTGTTTCGCTGTACATAATCTTTTGAGGGTCTTTAACATAGTCAAAAATCCTAACAAACATCTCCTGTACAAGTTCTTCGGCATCCGATTTACTAATCTTAAACGAACAAGCCATGTTAAGCCAATCGTCATACTTATCAGCTAATTTTTGTAATAATTCCTCTCTGGTCAACATAATCTATAACTTTTAATATTTGTTCAAATGAATTGCAAACTGCATAATTTCCCATCCATTTAGATTGAAACTCCAATTCATCTGGTGTTAGTTTCTGTTGACTTTTTGTTTTAGTTCCATCTTTCAATTCAATCAGAAAATTCTCGTTTCTATAACCAAGAATTAAGTCTGGCGCACCTTTACCTAACTGGTGTGTGTGCAATACTGAAACATCTAATTTCCTTAATTGTTGTACAATTTCTTTTTGGTTGGCATCTACTCTCGCTTTTTTTCGCATCTTAGAACGTCTATTTCTTTAAATGGTGTGTACCCATTAAAGTAATATCTTTGTTCCCTTATGTTAAAATTTATGTTTTCTACCTCTTGTGGAATGCCCACTAACTTTTGCTTCTTAATCTTCTGCGAACCAAATATAACACTTGTATCTGAGAAATCCAAAGCACGATTAGGTCTTGATACAAAAAGTACATTATCTGCCTTGTCTGCAAATGTACCACCACCCTTAATTCTGTTTACATCAGGCTTGTAATACCTACCGCTATCATCTTTAAGAGGTGTAACTTGATGCGCTACTAAATTTACAGATATATGGTTGTCTATAGCAAAACGCTTTAACTCACTCATAAATCTACTTATATACAAATCTTCTCTTTCGCCACTATACATTTTATGCTGTACTGTGTTGTATGGGTCAATGATTAAAGAACGAATCCCCTTAGTCCTAACTAGAAACTTTGCTCTTTCAAATATAGAATCTAAGTTAAAAGTCTT
>Ga0209929_1000765_pt1 | contig 11802 bp, 26 predicted proteins | sample SalPon2_C_H2O_MG_2_FD_185731 | JGI IMG/M metagenome (GOLD analysis project Ga0209929, IMG submission 185731) | Salt pond water microbial communities from South San Francisco under conditions of wetland restoration - Salt Pond MetaG SF2_C_H2O_MG... ... | reverse complement strand
TTATGATAGGTGGAAATGACTCATACATTCCTGTATGTAGAGAACATTATAAAAAGATGAGAAAATTACATTCGTAAATTTGGATTCCCAAAATATTTTTCGTATATTAAAGTAGAGAAAAAGATATTAGAAGTTTTTGGGATTAAAATTTGTTTTTTTAAAATTTTATTTTTATATTTGTTTCACAAAATAAGTGATTATGTCAACAGAAGGATACGAAGAAAGAAGAAATGATAGATTGATAAATGATTTCTTACGTTTTATTGAACAAGGTAGAAGTAAATATAAGAGACTTTCTGCAAAAGAACAAGTTAAACGAATTGAAATGGATAGGTTAAAATCACATCTCGCAAAATCAATGGTAGAATATGTCAGACAAAATCCAAACTAATATTGTTAGGGTTAGATTCCCTAATGAAAGTTATTATGATACCATACCCAACTTTAATTGGGATGAATTCAGAGGAGTAAAATATAATTATGACTGTGTATTTGGGTGGTATCAAGACGTATATGTATGTGTAAATAAAGATGATTATGATAACAGAGAAAACAGTAGGGAAGATGACAATAACTGAGGTGTATCCCCATTTAGATTGTATTGCAAAGTCATATGGTTTGAAACTTAATAGAGTTAAAGATTTTAGACTCGCTAGAATTATTTTGGTTAACCTTTATTATAGAGAATTAAATTGGGAAAATTTTTAAATTACATAAAAATTTGGTGGAGAAAACATATTGTGGATATATGTCCACCAGAGTTAGAGGATGAATAATTCTCTGACAAATATAGATAACATTAATAAAAATTAAAAAATGAGTAATTTTATATATTCTAGGGTTACAATTGAACCTAAAGAAGCGATGGACAAAATTTGTAAAATGATTGAGGATATGCCTGAATCTGAATACGGAAAAGAAACTAAGACTTTGGTTGAGACTTTTTATTCTGAAGAAGAGTTAAAAAAACCATACAACAATGGTGAGACAGAATACCCAATCACAGAAGAAGGTGTTAAACATGGTTGGTTATATGATAATGTTGGTACTAAATGGATCACTGTCGGTGTAGACGATGACATTAGAATTGAATCACCTTCATATATACCTGATGGTTTTTTAATTAAACTTTATAGTTTATGTATAAATGAATTTGAGGATGTATCTTTAACTTGTAAATGGTATGAAGAGGGAACGTCTAGTTGTGGAACCACTTTTATTAAAGATGGTATATATACTGAAGATGAAAATTACTTAGATGATGAAGAAATTGGTGACGCCAATTATTATGTCACTGGTGATGAAGAAATTGATGATGTTAAAGAATGGTTACTTTCACAAATTAATGAAGATTCTTATTTTAAACCAGAAGAAATAGAATCGATGGATGAAGATACTTTAAGGAGTACTTTTGAAGAATGGAAAAATGAAAGTAAATGGGACACAATAACTGACTTACAGAATGATCAATTTTATAGTTGTGAAGAAGCGATTGATACTGAAGATTTTGATTTTCCAATATCAAAGGTTAAGAAAATTGCAAATGTGAAATACGATATGATAACAGACTGTTATCCTTTTTAATAATAAATAAATAAATAAATAATAAAAAATGGGAGTAAAAAAACGTTTTATTGAAATGGTGAAGAGTGGATATCCAGAATTTGATCCACAGAATGACTCAGTAGAAATTGAATTCGAAGGTGGGGGTGACTCATTTAGTTCTTTTCATTATATTGGTCTTTACCCTAATAGAGATAAGGTCGAAGGGTTTAATTTAGACAATCACTGGAACCTTTTGTTTGAAATTTTAGATTCTGCGGAGGTTGGTTACACTTGGAATGATGCGGGTACTACAGGTAATATTAAGTATAATGAAGAAGGAGAACAAGAACTCGCAGTTTATACTATAGTGAGTGAAGAACATTGGGGTGAAGTCCATGAAGATGAAGACGAAGAAGTAGAAAACGAAACTGAAGAAACAAATGGCTAACCCACTGGTACATTCAAAATCATCTGTTAGGTTATGGGGAGGTAGTGTAGAAGACTACCTACCTCTTCATAATAAAATGGATGTCTCTAAAAAATATTTTAGTGATAATAGACATAGGGCATTAACACACAATATGTTTTTTATCTTTGAGGTAATGATTCCTTTATTTGGGGAATATATTACCAATTCAGAAGGTAAAGTGGTTTCAGTTAAAGATATTTGTGAATACCATATCTTAGAGGATTATGGGAAAAAGTTTATCCCGAACGTGTCTGATTTCCTACAAGAAATGGAAGTTAAATCTTGGATGGCAAATGGACTCGGAGAAAGTCCTTCTTCACAAAAGAAAATAACAAATGAATCGAAGAAGATTCAAAAAAGAGTTTTAATAGATTAAGATATGTTTGAGGTTATAGGTTATATTGCAGTAAGTGTGGTTATTCTAGTATTTTTATGGATACAATACTTTATTTTGTTTCCACACAAATCATTTAATCGTAGTAATTTTATAGAAATGGTTGTGGATGTTATTCCACTTCTACCGTTTATTATAATATTCTCGTTAATCTTTTTTTATTTGATGGAGATGTTATATAAAAGATTTGTTAAATGGTTTGAACTTAACTTTGGATGGTTTTTCATCAATGGTAGAAAAAGAGATGCGTGGTCGAGACACTTAAGAGAAAAATATAAAGATTAAGAAATAACTAAACTTTTAATTTTTTTTACTATATTTATAAAACCAATGGAAACTGAAATAGAGATAAAAATTAAAAAAACAGAACAAAGACTCAAAGAAGTTCCTAACGTAGTTAATAGGTACATGAGAATGAGACTTAAAAGAAATGTTAAAACCCTATTTGGACTTTAATTTAAAATGAAAAAGTATGATCAACATAAAATGAAAAGAACACAAATCCGTCACCAACAAAAGGAGGACGGTTTTTTTGATGGTCGTTTTGTAAGTAGGGTTGAAACACCAAAGAACCTATACACTAGAAAAATAAAACATAAAAAATCTAATTTCTAAGATTTAACATAGGTAATATACCCTTAACAATTGTCCAACGTAATAAATCAAAATTTATTTAATTTGTCTTATTGGTATAATCACTAAACTATAATATTCATACAACAATAAAATATAATTTTAGCCCATCTTTTTAGGTGGGTTTTTTTGTTTTATTAAAATATTATTATTATATTTGTAAAAATTAAGTTATGGAACACTTTGATGAAATAGAACAATTGGCGAGAGAACTACATGGTGATCAGAAAAGAAAGTACACTGGTGATCCGTATGTGAATCATACAGTTGCCGTTGCAAACATTGTAAAAACATATGGTGGAGATGAGGCGATGGTTTATGCCGCCATACTACACGATGTATTGGAAGACACTTACATCAAAGAAAGTGATTTGTTTATGAGGTTAATAGATGTACTTAAAGACCCCAAATTATCCATAGATATTTTAACTTTGGTTAAAGAATTAACAGATGTTTATATAAAAGATGATTATCCTGATGTAAACAGAAAAGGTAGAAAAGAGAAAGAGGCGATGAGGTTGGGTACAATATCTTCACGAGCGCAAACCATAAAATACGCGGACCTATTAGATAATGGTATGGACATTATGTCTAATGACCCAAAGTTTGGTAAAGTTTACCTTAAAGAAAAAGAACAAATATTAAAATATATGGACAGAGGTAATCAAGAACTATATAATAAATGTTTGGAAGTTTTAAATAATAATAAATAATATGGGAACAAATTATTATTCTCGTGATATTTATTATCATGGGGATAAAGATTTATACATTGTCACACCCATTAACTAATGAAGTTAGATATGTTGGGCAGACTAGGAAAACATTAAAAGAAAGGTTAAGGGGGCATTTAAAATGTCAAGATAAGGTTTATAGAAACTTTTGGATTAAAAAACTTTTAAATGAGGGTTTAAAACCAAAAATAGAGTTAATAGAGGAGGTACCAAAAGATATTGGGTCAGAAACTGAAATTTATTGGATTGCGATGTTTAAGATGTGGGGGTTTAAGTTATGTAATTTAACCGAAGGGGGAGAAACATCAACCACAAAACATATTATTAGAAGTAAAGAATGGGGTGAAAATATATCAAAAGGAAAGTTATCTTCTAATTTTAAATATAGTGAAGAATCAAAAAAACAAATGTCTGAATCTGCTAAAAAAAGAGGGGTAAACTCAAAAGGTGAACAACTTACTAAGTTGGGTATGACAGATGAAAAGGTTAAAAAAATAAAAGAAAAAATTAAAAATAGGGGTAAAAAAACTTTGGTGAAATTATCAGAAGAGTTATCATTACCTTACACATTTTTATTAGATTTAAGTAGTAACAGAATATGGAAACATATTAAATAAAGAAAGGAGAATATTATCGGAACGAATTTTTACAGAATACCTTCAGAGGAAGAAATGATTAAACGACACGTTAAGTTATATGAAGATGTGCGTAAAATCAAACTTACACCCTCTAATATAGAGAGAGGGTTTAATAAACCAATAAATGAAGATAGTTGGGAGTGTGAAAATGTTTGGGATAAGTTTGTTGATGGAACAAAGGTTCATTTAGGGAAAAGATCTAGTGGGTGGAAATTTCTATGGAATTTTAATAATGATAAATATTATAAAGATAAAGAATCATTATTGGAGTTTATCAGAAGTGGTAGAATTGTTAATGAATATAGTGAAGAATTGAATGTCGAAGAATTTATCGAGATGTCATTAAGTTGGGGTGAAGATGATGGTTGGGATCTTGAAACATATTATGAAGAAAACCCAACACATAGATCCCCATACGGAAAACCAGAAAGATATGTTGACGGTTTAAGAATATCCGATTCGGTAGATTTTTCATAAAATTTCTTTTTTTATTAAATAATTTTTTATATATTTGAAATATGATAACAGTAAATAATTAATGTTCTTGAGGTGAACTACAAAAAAAATAAAATATGAAAATAAAAGAAATTACAAACCAACACAGACGAGATTTTTGGGCAATTTATGAATGCGAACATTGTGGGTATACAGAAAAAGGTAGTGGATATGATGATGTTAACTTCCACCAAAATGTAATACCAAATATGAATTGTAAAAAATGTAACAAAAAATCCTCTGATGATTATCAACCAAAACAAACTAAATATCCAGAAGGATATCAAATTTAAAATACATCGTTAATAAGTAAAAAAATGAAACTAAATAAAGAGGAAATGGAATTAGTGTTAAATTATTTAACACAACTTGAGGAATATTTAAAAAGTGGTGAAACATTTGATTTTAATAATAAATGGGATTTTAATGATGGTTTGGAATTAGAAAAATTCATCAGTAAAATTCGAAATCGACATGTGGGATTCGCACCACCGATATCTATTGTTTGGAAAGGTTTTTAAAAAAGTTAACAAAAAAGTTGTTTTTTTGAAATATTATCCTTATATTTAAGTAAATTAAAAAATTAGGTTTTGAAGGAGATGTGTGGTGATTTGAAAGGTGTGATTGAGATTGACTTCAATGATGATATATCAGTAATTATAAAAAAAGATTCGTAAAAATTTCCTCAATTCAAATATTATATGTATATTTGTAATCGAATATTGGAAATGTCTTAAAACATTTCTTAAATTTAAACGTATAATTTAGTAATAACAATTTAAAAACAAAATTATGAAAAATTTAAAATTAATGATGGTTATGTTGTTCGCCTTAGTAATGACAAGTGTTGGTTATTCACAAGATGTGATTGATACTTATGAGATGTCTTATTTTGAGTCTAAACCCACTTATAATATAAGTGCCTCAGAAGTAGAAAATGGTAAAACGAGTTTTTATATCTATGCGGCTTCTGCTGATAGATATTCAGATGCAGTAGCACTAATTATTAAATCTGAGCAACTTGAAAAATTCAAATCTGTGATAGATAGTGCAAAAGTAACTTATAGAAATTGGTCCAAAACTGCCAAAGAAAATAATGTTACTGAACTTGATAAAGAAATTAGTATTGATAAAATAACATTTGAATGTGGTTTCTTTACGTCAAGTTGGCATTTCGATTATTCGGTACAATTAACTGCAAGATTTAAAATTCTATCGAGTGGTCAATATGTATTAATTTTAGAAAATAAATCTAAGTTGGTTTCTGGTTCAAATAAATACATAGATTCGGATGGATTTTTTATGGTCTTTACATCGTCAGATGAAATTGATTCATTTCTTAATAAGTTAACATTAGATAGTGTTAATTCTCATTATCAAAAAAAATCTTCCAAAGAAGACTTATTCAAAGATTAATCCCCAGAATTCGATAAATTCACAAAATTAATAGGGAAGTACCCCAAATGGAAATTATCTTATTAATTTAATTTGGCATTACAAGATAAATTTCGTATATTGAAGCATATTAAAAAAATGAAGATTGTTATGGAAAGAGATGAATATGTAATGTTGATAACGGAATTTAAAGAAATAGTAAAAGGTACTAAATTTGAAAAATTGATTGAAACTGACCTAGATATTCAGGATGGGAATGTATATTTTACCACGATAATGGTCATAGATAAATAAGAGTTATGAAATTTGAAAAATTATGTTAATATTGATCCTTTTTATTATATGTTTATTAGTGGCCGATTGGTTATTTCCCTATCCATAGCAAATGGGTTTATAAACCCTACTCTAATAGGGGTATAGAGGGGTTAAGATAAATTTCGTATATTGAAGCATATTAAAAATAAAGGTTATGAATAGAAAGTTATTGGAGGTTGTAGGTGAGTTTTTGGATAGTCACAACTTCACTAAATTTGATATTGAGGGATATATTAGCTTCTGTTATGTTACAGTTGATGTATTTGATCTACAGGAAAAGAAAAATTCCTCTAGAACTTAGTATTTTAACATGACCTCGGAAGGGGAAATCACAATTGAAGAAAGAATAGGATCCTAACATTATTATTCGTATATTGAAGCATATTAAAAATAAAGGTTATGGATAAGAAGATTTTACATTTACATTTAAAAGACGCAATGGGGAATAGGTAGATAATGTTTGTTTTATTAAAAAATTTTTCATATATTTGAACTATGATAACAATAAATAATTTTAATCAGTTTAAAAAGTCTTATGACTTAGCGGTGAATGAAGGTAGAGAAGACTTTATCTTTGAAGAATCATTAGTATTAACAGAGTTTGCAAAATACGTAATTCAATATTTCGAATCTAAGATGAAAGATTTAAAAATTCATCAAAATTAATTTGACTTTTTAAAAGTTATTTGGTAACTTTGTATTGTTCTTTGAAATATTAAAAAACTAATACCCCCGAATTCCTCACTGTGGATGCCTAAGTCACTAGGGTAATAATGATAGTGGTGTCAGACAATGGATAAGGACTACATTAAAATTGTCAGACTGTAGTATAAAGATAATCAGAATGGAATTCGTTAAGGGGGTTAATGCTCGGATGGTGGAACTGGTAGACACTTTTGGTTTAAGCCCAAATTCATAGAAGGGAGTGTAGGTTCGATTCCTGTTCCGAGTACTTTGAACATTAATGAACGTGGGAGATGGTCGAAAGAAGCCCACATTTAGGAGACCTACGTTAATGTTTATAATTTGGTCCCGTGGTGTAATGGATAGCATAAGGAGCTTCTACCTCCTTGGTTCAGGTTCGAATCCTGACGGGACTACTTTTTTGAACTTTAGATGTAATTATATATATAAATGTAAGGTTCGTTATGGAAAAAAAATGTTTAAAGTGTGGTAAATTACACGATGGTAATTATGGTAGTGGTAAATATTGTAATGTAAAATGTGCTAACAGTAGAGTTAGGTCAGAAGAAGTTAAGAAAAAAATAAGTGAAGGAGTTAAAAAATCTAAATCTTGGGAAAAAATAAATAGAGAAACCTTTGACAAAGAAAAACAAATAAAAAGTTTAAAGGAAACTTGGAGGAAAAAAAGACCTAAATGGGATGAGGTTCATATATCAACTAAGAAAAGGTGGTTAAAGGAAGATATTGGTGAGTGTCAAATGTGTGGTTTAAAGGAATGGTTAAATGAAAAAATAAAATTAGAGGTTGATCATATTGATGGGGATAAATACAATAATAGTAGAGAAAATCTTAGATTATTATGTCCTAACTGTCATTCAACAACACCTACTTGGAGAAAACCAAATAAAAATTTAAAACAATAAAATTATTAGGTCCTATAACTCAGTTGGTTAGAGTGCAACACTCATAATGTTGAAGTCCTAGGTTCGAGCCCTAGTAGGACCACTTAAAAAAAATTAAATAATTTAATTAAAGGTTACCTAAACCAAAACAAAGATGACTGAAAAATTAAAGTTATATGAACATTATATAATAACTTCTGAACACGCATACACTTTGGTAAATTGGGAAGAGATAGAAGAATGGTATAAGTTACCTTTCTTCAAAAAATGGTTTATTAAGAAACCAATAAAAGAATTAAAAAGATTAAACCAAAACAAAGATGAGTAAACTTGAAGAACATAGAAAAACTTGGCAAGGTAAAAGTGATGAATGGTTATTTGAAAGACTTGCAAATGAACTAACTCAAAAGGTTGAAGAAATACATAAACTTCTTGAAGAGAATGAGAGGTTAAGAAAACTAAACCAAAACAAAGATGAGTAAAGAAGATTTAGTAAGTAAGTGGAATACTTTTGGGTTATTGAGTGAGTTATCTGTTGAAAAAAAACTTGTGTTAGCACCACTATATGAAGAAATGATTAGTTACATAGTTGGTTTAAAACTGATTGATAAGAATTTTGGTCAATATACTATTGAGACTATCATATTCCCAATAATGTATAGGATTACAAATTCTGGTGGTAAAATTAATGATATACCACATTTATATAATGATTGTGTTGATTTTATTAACGATAAAAAAGATGAAGTTATTGGTAGATATCGACAGAGATTACATCAAAGGGTTTTTGAATATTGTATTTAAAGATACAATGTGGTTAAAACCTACAACTGAAAAGAAATAATTATTTATCTTTATTGGCGTATTTGACACCCATAATGGTTCCCACAATGGAAAAGGCATTTGTTAAAAGAATACCGAACATGTTAGACCAAGTGGATCCTATTATTTGGGTGTCTTTTCCTGTAAACATAGAAACCATATAAAGTAATGTTGTAGTTACCCCAACACCAACAATAACGAATAAGGCGATACGCACAATGGTGTTTATTAATTCGTATTGGGTTTTCTTTTGGAGGACATCTAAATCATTCTCTACTGATTCTTTTGCCTTATGTACATCTATTAATGATAGTCTTAATTCTTCGTTAACTTTATCTAATTCTTCTTTCGCTTTGATTAGTTCTTTATTTTGATCTTGAACCTTTTTTGTTACTTCTAATCTTTTTCTTCTACGTTCTTTATCTTTTTCTATACATTCTTTTATGTAAAGTGAAAACTCATCATCTCCTTCTGAATTAATAACTTTTAATATATTCCCCTCTAATAAAACACCAGTTTTTTTATATAACTCTAATAGTGTTTCTTTGGTTTCCTCCCTTACTTCTACCATCTTATTTATAAATTTTAAAAGGTAATTTTCTTTTTACGTATCCTTGATAATCGTTTCTAAATTCTTCTAAACGAGGTTCTATCTCATCTGATTTAATAATCCAAAACTGAGCACCCGATTTTAACGCTCTGGCTTGTTCTTCTTCTTCATCTGATGATGATATAATACCAGCCACAACTTCATCTCCGTATTCAAAGTTTAGTTTTCTTATTAATTCAATACCATCAAAACTTGAACCAATGATGTTTAAATCTACAAAAACACACGCTGGTTTTTTAACCTCACCCTTAAACCATTTTTTAAATAATTCTTCCGCTTCTTCAGAAGAAGAAACACTACTTAAATTAAGTGTTATATCTAAAAGACTACAAGCGTCTTCAAACACTAAATGAAACAAATCTTCATCGTCTACTAATAAAATTGACTCTATCATAACTTTATTTTTATTTTAGTCCCACAAGGTTCTAATTTTTCCGATGAAATAGTAAAACCATGTTCTCTCATTATTGCAATTGATATATTTAAACCTAAACCTGTACCACCCTCTTTTTGTCCTTCTTTTCTGGTGTAAGGTTTAGAATACTCCTCAAAATCTTCTTTAGACATTCCTCTACCATTATCTTCAACAATAATAGTATTATCGTCTTCTTTATAAATATGTACTACCTTAGACTTAGTGTCATTATATTTAAGTCCGTTTCTAATTAAATTATCTATTGCGGTACAGAATAAAGATTCATTAACGTCTCTAACCACTAATTCGTCTATTTTTACTTGTGATGAATAGTTGGTTGTTTTTAAATAATCTTTAAGTATTTGAGATAAATTATTAGGACTTTTATCTAATCTAGCATCTTTTTTAACTAAGTTGGTGAACTCTTTTACGCCTGTGTATACTTTTTGTGCGTGTGATAAACCTTCTTCTATTAGTTTTAAAGGTGACTCTATTTTTAATTCTTTAATCTTATCACCATTTAATCTTCTTTTTAAGGAAGAAATACCTCTAGGGATATATGTGTTAATACCCGAATGCATATCGTGTCTTAATATTTTTGCTGCGTGTTCTAAATAAGAATTTTTCTTTTCGATATCTAATTTTTGTTTATATAACTCTGTGATGTCTTGCCTTACCGAAATAAAACCAACATGTTTTCCTTGATCATCGAATTCACCCATAACCCAAGAGTTAACAACATATTCTTCACCTCTTTTATTTTTGTTGGTTACTATTTCATTCCATATTGATTTGTATTTAATAACTGTTGAGTACATATTTACCCAAAACTCTTTGGGGTGTGTACCTGAGTTTAACATTACGTGATCCTTACCTAATAATTCATGTCTTTTATATCCTGATACTTCACAGAATTTATCATTAACAAAAGTTATTTTTCCATGTCTATCCGCTTTAGATATCAATGAGGAGTCATCTAATAACGCTTCGCTTGATTTTATACCTTGTTTATTCTTCCTAGTTTTTTTGATTAGTTCTTCCATTATAAAATAAAATGGTATCATAAAGAATATAACTGATAAGTATTCATACCATTGCACCAATTTATTACAGGGGATGACACCTAATAAAACAAATGTTTTAACAATAAAAAATGTAATCATTATAAATGTGGCAACAATAGAAGATATTATAAATTTTTTTGACATAGTTGTTTTTATAGATAAATACTTTACATTTAAACAAACTAACTTATTTTTATTAAAAAAATATATTATGAGTAAAGTAGAAAATGGTAAGAGTGTGACAGTCCATTACACAGGAAGATTTGAGGACGGAACGGTATTCGATACATCACTTACTGAAGGTAAAGAACCTTTAAGAACTGTGTTGGGTCAAGGATCACTTATTAAAGGTTTTGAGAGTGGTTTAATTGGGATGACTGAAGGTGAGAAAAAAACTGTGGAGATCTCACCACAAGATGGGTACGGAGAATATTTAGATGGGTTAGTAACAGTTGTTAAAAAAGAACAAGTACCTGAAGGTGTAAATATTGGCGATGTATTACAATCACAGAGTGAAAGAGGTACTATTAATGTTATGGTTAAAGAGATTACGGAAGAAGGTGTTAAGTTGGATGCGAACCATCCTATGGCGGGTAAAAAATTAATCTTTGATTTGGAAGTTGTATCTGTAGGATAATGTTAAATATTTTTTACAAAACTATTTGACTTTGTAAAAAGTATTTTATA
>Ga0209929_1000763_pt1 | contig 11825 bp, 17 predicted proteins | sample SalPon2_C_H2O_MG_2_FD_185731 | JGI IMG/M metagenome (GOLD analysis project Ga0209929, IMG submission 185731) | Salt pond water microbial communities from South San Francisco under conditions of wetland restoration - Salt Pond MetaG SF2_C_H2O_MG... ... | reverse complement strand
CATAATATGAAGCAGTAGGTAAACTATAGTTAGTAGTATATAATGAGGCTGTTTGGAAGGTACGAACAGGATAAGTAGGTCTCACGTTTAATCTAAAACGATTTATACTTTCTGAATAAAATGTCCCTGGGTTTTCATCTAAAGCTATAGATAAATCTGAGGTAGATATTTCAGTAGGTGCTCCTGAGGATGTAGTAAAATCATTCCATCTAAATTCTAAAACAGGAGGATAAATTGTATTTGTATCTACAGAAAAGAATTTAAACATAGGTTGATTAGCACTACCAGAAACAAATTCTTGACTGTCAACTAATTTAACTATTAAGCTATCGGTATAATCTACAGCATCATCATAATATATAGCGTCTACTATATTACTTGCATCTACAACAAAATCTTTAATAGTTCTTCTATCAAAGGACTGACTAACATCTGTGATTTCATTAGAGATATCTCCTCCAGGAGTAGACCATGCTCCTGAACCTGATAATAGTCTATAATTCCAACTTACACCATCCGTAGATTGGGGTGAATCTTTATATTGGCCTGATCCATTATTCCAGGAGCCAGTTAATATTCTTAATTCTAGAGTTGTATCTTGATTTATACCTTGGGCTTCAGCAATATATAATTTTAAATAAGATCTATAATCAGAACCACTTCCTATAATATTATTGACAACATTATTAATTTCATTTTGATTAAAATCAAGTACTGCCCTTGCTACACGAGGTGAAGGGTTAATATCAGGAAATGTACTTGATACTTCTAATATAGCATCATCACCTGTATTCATATTTGGGTATGCTGAGTACAAGGTAGCATCTTTGGTTGGGAAAATTTTATATACTGCCATTTTATAATGTTACTACTTTTCCTTTAATATCTTGGTTCGGATATTTTACTTCAAATATAGATGGGTCAAGTGATGGGTAAATTACTCCATTTTGAGTAGCTCCACCTACATCATAAGCGTATTGTGAATATCCTGATGTTGTTCCACGTTTGTTTCCTATAATTACTTTTTTAACTGTTTGAACACCTTCAATAGCATCTAAAGTAGTATATAGGTCTCTCATAATAATTGGTTGGTTAATTTGCCAATTATTAATATTAAAATATGATTTTAAAGCATTAATACAATTGATTAATACTTCATTATTATTATAGTTAGGTAAAGTTATAATTTCAAAATCACATCCAACATTAATTACAAAAGCATCTTTAATTGCCATTGTATCACCAATCATTCTATATTGGTTAATATAAGTTTTTAGGTTTTTCTTTAATGAAGAGGATGCAGTTCTTAATTTACCATTAGCATCATATGTTAAAATATATAAATCTAAGGCAGTTAAATTTTCATCTGCTTTAGGTTTTTGTGTATGTGCTTTAGCTACAACCCCAAATTTAGAAGGCATACTTAAGGCACGAACTAAATAATCATCTGCTGTTACGTTTCTTAACTGAGATGAATATTGAGATATGGTATTTTGTCTTATTTCTTCTACTGTATCACCATCTTGCCCTCCAGAGGCGGCATATTCATTATTTGCTGCTACTGTTCCAAATATATAATTTGCTGTAGTAGTGTTTAAACCTGTTTTATTAAACCTAACTGTAGAAGTATTTAATGTTGTAATACTATTAGCAGGTACATTTGCCTCTACTCCTCCACCTGTATAATATCTTACTGTTAATGTAGTATTCGAGGGGGAGATACCGTAGGTATTTGTAAATATAAAGTTAGTAGGTGAATAGGAAGTTGTAAGTTTATTTTTTTCAAATGGTAAACCTAAACCAACGTTAAATGGGTTTGGTGTTACTTCTTCATCTGTAATAGATGGGTTACCAGAACCAAATTGTAATTGTAAAACACCTTCACTTAAAAAACGAGTAGCAAATCTACGTTGTACTTGTTTAGTTTTTAAGATATAAGGTGTATCATCACTATTTTGATAATTATTTGGATCATTTATATTAGTATTTTTAATACTATCATAAACCATATCTTGAGCTAAATGATCTACTTCATACCATTCATTACCATCACTGTCAAAACAATCTATAATTCCAGCTATGTTAGCTGTTGAGATTTGTGTAGTTGGAAATTCAGTTGGGGCTCCGAATGAAAATGTTGTTGTGTTTATAGTACCTGAAATTGCCTTACGTTTTTTCTTTAATAGAAAATAGGTAGGTGAATCATTTGATACTTGAGCTACTGTTACTGTAGTTGGATCTAATGAATTAGATACTGCAAAATCAATTGGGTCTTCAATTGTAAATTTAACTGAAGAATTATTAGTTGAAGTAACTTGTGTATTTGCATCTATATATAGAGCATAATCGTAATCGGGTACCGCACTTCCACTTACTGTTTTAGCAGGTACTTCTTGATAGAAATCTAGTTCAACTGTTGCTAAACCTGTTACTTTAGGTTTATAGTTAAACATATAAGCTAAATCAAATATATTAGGTGTTTGTCTAGAATATTGTAAGAAGTTTTCTTGAATTTGATTATCAAGATAAAATGACATTACATCACCAACATATGCTGCCATTTCCATAAACATTACACCGGGTGATGAAGCATCAAAATCAGTGTAAGTAGTAGGGAAATATGTTTGGGCATAGTTAAGCAAATCTGCTCTAAACCCAGCAAAATCTTTATTTAAGTATTTTATTTCTCTATTAGTTGCCATTATACAAAGCTTAATTCTACTGTATCGTTTATATCAGTATTAGCTACAAAATATTTAATTGTAACTAAAATTTGATTTTGATCATGATTTGCTGTAACCTCTACCTCTTCTACCACCACACGTGGAAAATAAGTAGCTAATTTATCTTGTATATCTTCTTTTAAAAAATCCAGATTATCATCTGTGATTTGTGTAAAAATATATTCTCTTAATCCTGCCCCAAATTCTGGGTTTCCAGGGCGTTCACCTGGGTTGGTTAAGAAGTAATTTATAAGGTTGTTTTTAATAGCATCCTTTGTTTGATAATTGGAACGAAAAGCAACCTCACCATTTAATGGTAAGTCAACACCTATAGCAACACGTGCTCTTGTGTCATTTGGAAATATTTGCTTTGCTCCGAATGCCATTATCTACCACCCATTATCCCCATAATTTGATCCATTGATACTTCGCCTTCAGGTAATTTACCATTTGGGCTAGCGGTATCAGTAGTTGTAACTTGGAGAGGTTGTCCTATATGAGATGAATTAAAAGTTGCAGCTGTTTCTCCTAAGATGTTTCTATAGCTTTCTCTTAAATTTGCTTTAGTTTCGGGAGATGCAGGTGCTTTGATTGGTTGTGTTTCTTGGATTGGTTGTTTATTTGATTTTACAGCCTCTAAAAGAATTTCTTTCAGTTCATCTTGGATAGCTCCTTTTACTTCTTCTCTAATTATTTTTCTTAATACGTCTAATTTCATAATACAGATATAGCGTTTATTATAAATATTAAATTAATATGCTTTTAAATCGTTTGATTGAATATAATATGCGAGTTCATTTATCAATACAGTATCTTCAGCACTGAATGAGGCATCGCCTTTAACTAATATTACTCCTTGTGCATTTTTACCTACTGCTTGTCTTCTTTTTAAATCACCAACAGCATTTTGATCTATAGTTTGTACTTCAATTGTAAATCCGTTTATTTGATTAGTAGGGGCTACGGCATTAGCTTCAGCTTCTTTTTCTAAATCTCTTAATTCTTGGTTTATTTCTTCAAGTTCAATTCCACTATTAGGGGCACACTCAAATATTAGTTGATCTAAGGCTCTTAAAATTAAAAGTATAATAATTAAAGCAGCAACTAAAAATATAAGTGCTATAAGTAATTGTTTATTTAAATTTTTGTTATCTTCTATAAATTGATCTAGTACTTTTTTTACTTCCTCTAAATTAGAAATAACAGCATATGGTGGTGCTCCTGGAGGTAGACCTAAAGGTAAAGGTAGATTTTGAATTTGCAATTTTACTCCTCTTAATTGTCCAGCTATATAAGTAAATAAAGCCGCTAAAGCCGTATTTACAGCCACCATAACATATATTTGGTTTAACTGTCGTACTAGCCTATTTCTTCTACGAGCCGCTTGTTTTAATTGGTCGGGGGTAGGACAAATCGCCTTTTTTAAATCCGCTATTTTAGTAATACCAAATAGTAAAAGTAACCCAATAGCTATAGGTAATAGTTTAAATAAAATAGTATTAGTCATTTTGTAGATAGCATTACGCCTAACTACAATAACTTTTTCTGGGATTGATAATGCTATGTTTTTAGCTTTATCTATATTATTTTGGATTTCTTGTCTTAATTCATCAGCAGCATATTTAGCTGCCTTATTTATATTAATTAGTCCTTTAGTTTTAATATCAGTTTTAACCATTCTTTCACTGGTTAATACTTCTAAGTTTGTAGGAACAAAATTATCAGCTGTTGCTAAAAGTTGGGTTTGAACTAAGGCTTTTTGATTGTAAGGTAAAATAGGAATACCTAAAGTAATTGTAAATTGACCTTGATCATCAGTTTGAACTGGGTCTCCGGTTGCTAAAACAGGGGATACTTTAGCTTTAGATAGGGGTTTATTTGAAGTTTTATCAAACAATCTTCCACTAACGTTATATTTTTCTATTTTAGGGAAATAATCTTTAATTCTAGCTTTTATCTGTTCAGGGGTTAGTTGTTCCTTAACATCAGCTGCTTGTTTTTTTAGATTATTTATATCAAGATCAACCCCAATAGCCTTTTTACCTGCTTCAGTTTTGATGAATTGTACCGCTAAGTCTATAAGTTCTTTCTCTGACATTATAATATTTTAACGGTTTTAGATTTAAAATCATCCATTGCAGCCTGAAATTGATTTATAGTTTCAATTAATGCTGTAGCAGGAGCAGGAGTTAAAACTAGACTAGGTTCTTGAGATAATGAAGTAATTACTGCTTGTAATCCAGCCATTACCCCTGAAAGTCTATCTAAAAATATATCTCCTAATACTGCAGGTTGTTCTGCATTTGATCCACCTAACTTTAATTCTCCACTTTCCAGAGCAATACTACCACTAGTGGCTATACCAATATCGCTTTTAGCAGATAGAGAAATCACTTTTTTAGATGAAAGTAAAATACTATCTGTTGTAGAATTTAATAATACACGTCCTGAATTGAGTATTACTTGGTTTCCTTTATATTGATTTGGAAACTCGGGTATATTTTCATCACTAATACCTGTATAATTGGTAGAGGATGCTTTTATAGGGATAAGTTGATTTGAGGTTAAATAAATAGAAGATAAATCATTATTAATATTTTCTACTATTGGTAACCAACCTTCATCACTTGAATCTATAGGTTGCCCATTACGTAAAATAGTAATTGGATTACCTTCTTCTCCACTTTCAGACCAGTTATTTTTATATAAGCCTTTAGAACGAGCGGTGGCACCTAATCGAATTGAATTTCCAAAACGGCCTTCAAATATATTATCACCTACAAATGGTAATACTGGGTGGATATTAGAACGTTCTATAAAAGTACCTCCAGTTGGGTTATCACCTTGTAGGTTAATTTCGGTTGATTTATCTTCTACTCTACGAACCGAACCACCTTCTATAGCTTGATAATCTTGTTTTTGAGCTTCGTCTGCTACTCCATCAAATATATTTGGGTAAGCATTGTGATGTGGGTGATTCCAAATTGAGATAGCATTTAAGTAGTAATATACTTTTGAGGTATCTTGTACTCCTATATCACTATCAGGTAAATAAAATAAAAGTACTATCTCATTTACTAATGGAAATGATTTAATTTGTGGAAATAGAGGTTTTGCTATAGGTTTAGCTATATCTTTACTTTCAGGAGTATTAACTAACTCAAAATTTATAGTACCTATACCATTCCAACCCCCATATTTTTGAAATTTTTCTTTATTAGTTTCATCTAAAACAATATCAGTTACCCTGGCAGGTATTACTTTTAAGTTTAGCTCTTCAATAGAAGCTACTAAATTTGAAATATCACCACCAGAATTTAAGGATTGACCTAAGTAAGCTAAACCAGTTTTAGTTAGAGCCATTTTCTTCTTTAAAGTCAGAGTTAAGTTTATCCAACTCTTCCATCAATTGTTGTTTTTCTTCTTCACTAATCCCCAATGAATCCTCGCCACTAGAACTATTAAGCGCACGTTGCACTATAGTTGCCATTTTAATTAACTGTTCATCGTTTCTTACGCCAATTTCAAGGTAATCTTTGATGAGGGGTACAATTAAAGTAGCATCTCCTATGTCTTTAACAAGAGGTTTCAGCTCGGAAATTAAACCAGAAATTTGTTTTTCTTTTTTTTTCTGATTATCATAGATTTCACCTAAAATATCCGAAAACTTTTTTTTACCAAATACTACATTATCCAATGCCATGATGTTTTTTATCATAAATATGGATATAATTAAAGGTTAGAATCTAGCGTAACCGTTTTCGAGATAAAATACGTAATTACTTTTAAATATCTCATGTAACTGGTTAGCTATTTTAGTTATTTTTGGGGTTTTAGCATCTACCATTTCACGAATGTAGATATATAAGGCTTTTTTATTAAATACATCTAAATCTTCTCGCTTACGAAATAATTCAAGTATAGCATCTGCTATTTGGGCATCGTTTTTTTTGGGGAATAATTCGTAAATATTTTGGGTAGTATACTCTACAAATATATCTATGTATTTATCCAAATCACTTTTAACAGCATCATCACCCATATTGTAAGTATGGGTTGAACCCTCTTTATACAGTTCGGATATATCTGTTTTTTGTATTTTTTTACTATAATTTTTGGTATTATATAATATAAGCCATCGTTTAACTATAGTGCCAAAATATGAATATGCTTTTGCTCCTCTAGAGGGGTCAAATAAATGCATTTTAGATAATAGGAATGTTATAATTTCATGTTGCAGATGCTCCAAGTTTTCTACCTCAGTATGGTAGAATTTGAAAGTATGTATAATATTTTGTGTGAGTTTGAAAAAGGGATAGTGTATCTCTTGTTGGTATATCATACTACGAACCTCGGGATTGGGTTCGTTATTATAACGTACTATAGCTAGTTCTGTATCGTGAGTAAAATAGTTCTTACTCTTCTTCCTCCTTTTGCGGGGTTGTTCCATTTATTGATTAGGTTTAAATCGAGACAGTGCATTTTGCAACTTTTTTATTTCATTAAAAAACCAACCAATTTCATCATCTGAACTAAAACTACCTCTAGTATCTAGTTCTTGAAGTTTCTTATCTGATTCTTCAATAGATAATTGAAAATTTTCAATAAACTCTCGTTGTGATACGATTATATCCTCTGCTTTCTCGTTTTTAATTAAAAGGTTTATGGTCGTATATCCTAGGACTACGACCACTCCACTAAGTATGTATATTATTATCTCTAATGTCATTATAAACTATCTAACATACTCTTAAGTCCCTCACTTTTCACAGTATTTAAGGCTTTAGACTTTGTATTAGATTTAGGTTTTGACGATAATGTAAAATTATTCTTTTGGGGCTCCACGCTATTTTCTCCTTTTAGTTTAGGTAACCATTCAATTTCAAACTCAATACGAGCAGCCATTAAATCAGCCTGGTGTAAGATAAATGGAAGTGAAGTACGAGGTTTTTGTTCGGGCATAAATGCCTTTAAGTATTTAGTATTAGCCTCATCATATAGACCATCATGTGTCTGGATGGCTAACATTTCATTAAATGAATATTGAATACCATGTGCCTGGAGGAGATATAGACCTCGATCAGGGACAGAAGCAAAAGGAACAGATTTATTAAACATATAATCTTCACCTAATTTATCTTTTCTCCACTGGTCAGTCTGGGGGATATAAGAGGCATTATCTTCATCTCCCATTTTCCCTAAATCATGGTTAATAGCCGAGAAAACTAGTTCCTCTAAAGTATATGTTGAGGTATCACAACCAAATTCCCCCCATACTTTCTCTAGTTTAATAGCGGCTTTAACTACTCTGTTTACATGATCTACATATCCTCCTGGGAATGCACTATGGTATTCTTTTTTATGAGCCGCGGGCATCATTACGATACGCTCCTCATATTTTTTATAAAATTTAAGTAATTTTTCTTTACGTGGGGATGAAATATAGATTTCAATATTATTTAAAAACTCTTCCCAATTTGATTGAATTTTTTCTGCTGTTAGGCTCATAACTTTTTCCTTTTCTTTTGAATTTGATTATATTTGCGTAACCTACAAAGTTGATTAATTAATTCTCCAGTAGGATTATGGGATGGTTTTAGTCGGGTATTTCTTTGTAATGCCCTCACTAGTATTTATTAATTTCGGATGGAGACATAGGCTCGGCCTCTATCATATCTCTAATTTCTCCAACAATTGCTTGTGCTCTACCTATATTAATTTTGTAAGTCTCAATAGGTTGTTGTGTGTTTACAATGTTTTGGAGTGTGGTTAAAGTACCCTCTAATGTTTGTAATTTTCGATCAAGTAAATTTCTATTTCTCATAACTTATATATTAAATGTTTCTACCCCCCTTATGTAACCTTTATTCCTATCCCTTTTTTCAAACAACCCGTGATATAAATGTACGAGAGAAAAAACTGGGGTGCCACATAATTTTTTAAATTTCTTTAACTATTTTTTCAATTTTGTGAATATGCGCACACTTTTCATATTCTTCTCTATCTTCAAAATATTTGATAGCACGTTCTAGTGAATCTAACAAATATTGAGTGTCCTGTTTAATAACAGCATAAAGATGTTCTTTATTATCTATATCTATACCTCTAATATAGTACCAAGCTCGATTAAATACTGTAAATTCTGAAGATTGTTTGGTTACTTCTTCATCGAATTCTTGTTGAGCGTTTTTAAAGAATTGTTTTAATTTTTCATTAAATACAATATTATTTTGGATTAATTTAACAAACATCCCAATTTTAGCATCGGGTGTTTCCATAAAATCCACGTGTATTTCCTGTGGTTGAGACTTATCCTCTCCATCTGAAAATAATCCAAAAATTCGGTTTACATTAGGCACTGCCTTGTACTTTTAATTGTTGATAAGCTCTATAACCTGCTTCGCATAATGGTAATTCTTCTGCTTCTTTAATTGAAGAGGATAAGGATTGCCACTCCCCAAAAAAACCTTTTTTAGCAGCTTTTAAACCTATTTCCTCATATAACTTTGCATCAAAATCTATCATGACTATTATAAATACCCTAAGATAATTTTTTTAATTGGCTTTCTAAATCACTTATTTTAGATTTAATATTATTATAACTTTTAACAACATCTATTTTTTGATCATTATCAGGATGGTATTGCCATAATTCTTCCCCAATACCTTGGAGTGTTATAATATCATTAATAATTTGTCCTTCTTTTTCTGCTAATGTAACTTCTTTCATAATTGTTCTAAATCTAAATTATACTCTATAAGTAACTCATTTAACTTATGTCTACATTCCTCAAATGCATCATAAACTTCTTCTGACATTTCATCTGGGGCGTACTTAACCCTTCCTCTTAGCCATTTTTTCATCTCCCATAATGTATAAAACATATTAGGTGCGTCATTAGCCATTTGGTAATCGGTCCGATCTTCTGGAAGATTAAATTCTAATATTGCTTTCATAACTGTTTTAAATATAATTTTTACCCAATAATTTAATAACCTTTTTTGCCTCTTCCAAATTTATTTGAAAGAACTCCCGTTGGTTATTTACACGGTATTCTCTCAATTTGCGATGAACTTCCCCTTCGAGTTGTTCACCATCAAAACATTTAAACGCCCATTCTACTTTATATGGTAAGGCAACACCAGTTGCATTAGATATTTGTTTTGCTCTTTCATCTGGTGTTTGAGTTGTATACCCAATTTTTAATAAACCAGGAGTGGTAGGGTTTGATAAAACATAAACCCATTGATTTCCCTCTCCTTTATTTGAATATATATTTTTCTTCCTAGCAGTATAATATGTTACATCTTCCCAACCATCTCCTTTAGCAGAAGGGGTAATTGTAAAATATACTGCAATATCCATTCCTTGTCCTGTATAATCCTCTTTTACAGGAATATATTGTTTTGCTTGTTGTTCAGTTATACGTTCCATTAGTCTATTATAATTTTAAGTTCATGGTTCATTTCTTCACTCCAACCTAAATCAGTATTAAATGTTGCTTTAACATAAACTGATAAAGTGTCTCCTTTCATTCTATTATCTAAATAAAATTGTTGTCTTGGTTTATAGGTATATTGACTATATGTAGCAAATAAACGCTCAGAATAGGGGCAGTCAAAACAAGTATTTTTTGTAATTTGATAGCCTGCTATATTTAGTGGTTCCATTAATTTAGCTATATCTCCTATACTGTAAATTAAATTCCCTACGGGTATTCTAGTCCCATATTGAGAAGATAAACCAAAGGGAGAATATAAAGGTACAGTAAATGTTAAATCATCAAATGTAACCCAATAATTACTATCATATGCTACTTCAACTAATGGTACATTATTAACAACATATTCTTCATATAATTCATCTAATTTACCGGCTACAGTAAAGTATTTAGGCCCCCAATATTCTACATGCCAATACCCATTATTATCTTGATAAGACCCAGGTGAATCAACATAAAACACAGAATCACATCTTCCATCTTTACAAGGGTAAAACAATGGATCATCTTGCTTGTTACAAGACGCCATTAATATTAAAACAAATAGAAGTATAATATAGGGCAAAATATATGCACCATTAACTTTCCACATTATAGCTACTATAGCTACAAATCGAATTAAAACTACAAATACAAGTAAAAATACTATAAAATCTAACATAACCTTTATTTTTTATTATACCATAAATGTACGAAAGGCTTCCTAGGAAGCCAAACGTACTATATATAAATTTATGCAACGTATGTTAAAGCTGTTTCATACATTTCAGCATTAACTCTCATATCCTGACGGAAATTCTTAATTGGTCTAGCATATCTACGCTTTCCAGTTCTAGTTAAATATTGAAAATTACCTTCAACAATATTTTCTTGAACACGATTAAATACTTCCCACAAACCATTTCCAGTATCTTCAGGACGTTGTGGTTCTAAAACTTGATTAATAGCTACTTTATCAAATGTATTACTTAAACCATCAACTCTATTTTCAAGTAATTGTTTAGCAAAATTAAGTGTTTGTTCTTCACTTAACTCAATTTGCTTCATTTTATTCATAGACTCAACAGTTAAATCAAGACTTGAAATTACATCTTTAATTACACCTTGAAGTGTTTCAAAATCATAACCCATATGACGAATTTTAAAGGCTTCAAATTGCTTAGTAGAAATAACTAAACCATTTTCACAAATCATTCTAAACAAACCTGCTTGAAATGAAAATGAATTTTTTCCATCATGTGAATTAGTAAGTAAAATTTGAGGAAAAATATTATCACCATCTTTACCATTAATAACAACATCATTATTTCTAAAAACAACTAAATGCTTTTGAAATCCAACATTTTTTCTAGCTTTAACTTCTTTAGCATCAACTACATTCCAACCTAATGTCGCCATATCATTAATGACTTTATCGGTAGGTATGTGTGAATACTTATCGGAAGTACTACCGGCACCATGAGTGGTGAAAATTGAAGGAGCTGTTTCTCTTAACTCTTCTAAACTTTTAAAATTTTGATTTGAATAATCTAGCATAACTCTTATTTTTAATTAATTACTTATTTACCCTGTAAATATACGATAGGCCTCCTGGGTAGCC
>Ga0209929_1000755_pt1 | contig 11889 bp, 16 predicted proteins | sample SalPon2_C_H2O_MG_2_FD_185731 | JGI IMG/M metagenome (GOLD analysis project Ga0209929, IMG submission 185731) | Salt pond water microbial communities from South San Francisco under conditions of wetland restoration - Salt Pond MetaG SF2_C_H2O_MG... ... | reverse complement strand
AGCAGATTGTTCTTCATTAAGATCGTCGATGATGTTGAGCACCATCTCACGATCTACATCAGCAGCGTTGTGCTTGTTACGCACAAGTTCAGTCTCATGCACAACAAGTTGCGGGGGAATGATGCTGCCATTAGCAACAAGTTCAGGAGCAGGAACAGTCTCCAGAGTATCACCGAAGACGAGTTTATTGTTCATGCCATTGGCATAAGGATTGCGAGAGAACTTGGGAGTCGCAGTAAAGAAGAAACTGTTATCTGCACTCATGGAAGTAGCAGCAACACCGACAAAGTGTGCTTTCTGAGTTGCATTGTGTGCCTCATCACAATACATCACATTAACAGCGATATTGCTGTCAACAATGCGATTGAGACTGTGGTAGGTAGTGAAGATCAGTTGATGAACATTGACATGCTGACAAATAGCATTGTGACGCTGAATGTCAGCAGGTTTGGTAGACTTGAAATGCACAGTCTCACCACTGTGAACATGCATCACCATGAAATTGTTGCCATACTCATAGTTTGGATTGCCATCGAGATACTCCATGAACTCGGAGCAAAGTTGATTAGCAAGAAGGATGCGAGGTGCAACAACAACAACAGTTTGCGCGTGTTCTGCATTATCAAGACGACGCACACAATCTTCCATCATGATGACAGTCTTGCCACCACCAGTAGGAACATAGACACAACCTTTCTGCGCGTCCTTGAGTGCATCAAGAGCGCGAGATTGGTGGGGTCGGAGAGTAAAAGGCATGTGTTTTTGTCGATGATGTAATCATAGCAGATCCATGTCCTTCCCAGCGCGTAAGGTGTGCGCTTTCTGGACTGTCACAGCGTCAAGCATCGCCCGTTTGTTATAGTATTCAACCTCTCTCATATTGTATGCGCGATTCTTATCCTCTTCTGACATATTCTTGGTCGATTCTGTCCACCAAGGATGCTCATATTCTTTATTCATATTGACCTCTACCCACTCTTTGAGTGCAAAATAGCGATCTTTCCAGATTTGCGCTTCGTTATTCACTCTGCTGCTCTCCATTCTTTCCTCATTGTAACATATTCTGGGTCTTTTGCGACAATATCGCGCACAGTCTTAAAAATAGATGCTGCTTGTGCTTTTTCATTGGTCAGAGCATCTTTTTCTTGCGGAAGAATAGGTGCTCCTCCTCTATTACCAGTGTGATAATAGGGAGGTTTGGTTGCATACTTCTGACCAGATTTGTGATTAGCATAACGACGAGCGCGTGTGAATCCCATCTCTAGAAACTTACGGCACATATCCATGCCAATAAAATCTCTTTTCTCTTTATACATTGAGAAGATATTGTATATTGAACGAGAGGATTTCTCCGCTACTTCAATATTCCTGAATCTCCAATGTTCGCAAATAATGTGAGTGTAAGGGCGTACCAATAGCACTCCTTGCTCTCCCCTTCCAATACGATAAAGTCCACGAATTTCTGGATCCGTGAAGTCAAGATTCTCATAATCGAGATCATAATCAAACTCTTTCATCAAATGCCTCAGGATAAGCGATGGGTTGAAGTTTGGTCAGAATGTCATTGAGTTGATAATACTCAGGACTATCAATAGGAGCACCAAGTAAAATCTTTTGATACTTCCTACATGCATGAAACATCAGTCTAAGATCATCAGTTGTAAACTCTTGTAGGTCCAACATTTTACTTACCCCCAAGTTCAAAGTTACTTGCTAGTCCACTCTCAGGATGACACCATTTATCATGTTGTGCCATTGCTTCTTTGAGTGCTTCTGTTACATTCTCTTTGAATGAACGATATGGAATGAACATCTCATCATCATCAGTCTTGTAGTCCTGGTGCGTCTCTTTGAACTGACGCTCACATTCATAGACAAGATTGGATACGATATCGTTGATTACTTCCAAAGTCTTCGGTTGAAGTTGATCCCAGTTGTATCCAGGGAACATATCATCCTTGACACGATTCAGCAGTGCTCTTTTACAATGCCATTGACTATCAAAGATTTGGGTAAATGCTTCCCAGTCTTGGTTAGATTTGAAATTAGGGATACTCATTTGTTTTTCCTTAGTTGTTGAATGGTTTTTTGTTTGTGACAATCATAACATAGGAGTTGGCACTTGTTGATTTCTTTCCAAAAGTTCTCTGATAAAACTTTGGAACACATACTACGCTTTGGATTCCATTTTTTGTCTTGTTGATTGGTGTGATCTAATTCAAGTCGTTCTTTACTACCACATTTGATACATCCCTCACATTCATCCCTTTCTTCCAAGAACTTGACTACAATAGCAAAATTCTGATGGTATCTTTCTTTGAGTAAATGTTTGTCTCTTTGATAGTATTCTTTTTTCTGTTGCTTTACTTCTGGTAGTTGATTGCGAGCATTCTTTCTTGCCTTTGCTTCTGGTGAGAGTTTTTGATATTCCTCTCTATGATCTCTCATTAGAGCACCTCCCAACATTATAACCTGATAGGTATGCAGAGTGCAACCATTTAATCATTAGATCTTTCCGTGTTTTCTCATCTTCTACTTCACAGTCACCATAGAACCATTCACACCGATGAGAATACACACCATAGAGGTCATTGAACCATTCCTGAAACTTAACCTCAGCAACTTCATCCCATTCAGTCATTTGATTCATTTGCCAACTCTTTCATACCATTATCATTCTCTTGGTAGAGTTTGTCAAGTGCTTTCAGTGCTTGCTCTTCATTAAAACTCTCCTGAAACTCTTTCCATCGTTTGTCTAATTGACTGTCCATAAAACCCCAGACACCGTGTTCCATACCATCAACACCAGCAACTTCAATCTCATCTTGAATAAGACGGCGGAGCATTTCAATTTGTTTGTCAGTCATCGGGGAAACTTGTGGTTACAATCAGGGCACAACCAGTGGTTGATTCGATCTTCATCAATCAACTCAACTCCTATCACACGACTATAGAAATAAGGTGGAGAATAGTTTTCCCAGTATTCTTGTGGAATGAGTTTATCAACCCAATTTGCACCACATTCAGGGCAGTTCTCAAGTTTTGTGATGTCAGTGTAAGTCATTTGTTCTCCCTAACTACTTGATTCCATGCATCCTTAAACTTACGATCCCAGTTGTCAGTATAAACGGGGAGGAAAGCATTGAGAGCAAGGGATACATCTACCATTTTATCATAATTATTGCTATCTACTGCTTCTTGTAACTGTTCCAACATAAAACTGATGGAATTGATGTTGGAAAATGCTTCTTCCAACTTGTTCATTACATCCCAGTGTTCAGAGAATTGATTGTTCATAATGTAAGTCCTTCACAGATTGAATGATGCCGTTGTCAAATAGAATTAACTTTCTAGGAAATGGTGCATAGTACGCATCCCACTTTGCAGGATAAATCTCAATTACCTTGAATATACTAACTGGTCTAACTACTCCATGTCGTCCATTGGGAACAGTTTTGAATAGATTCCACGGACTGTTTCTTTCTTCTTTTGGTACATCAACAAAGTCATGAGTTCCAGAGTAATCAACCTCAAATAATTGACCAGCAGGACTAATCCAATACTCACACATACAACACTCTAGATCTTTCGTCTGCAAGTCCTTTGAGAATCCAGGACCGAGATCATACGATGATCTAACAGTGTCGTACATGCCCATGTTACTGATAAATGTGAAACATCATTCCATGATAACCAGAATTATACTTTTTGCCAGATCCTTTCATCTGTAGGTGAAACAATTTGTCACCTTTAAAAGTACGAAACTCTAAAGTCGTGTTATTTAGTTTCCACTCACCAGTCTGCACCAGTTTATCTAAATCACTGATAGCAATGAACTTTATATTCTGTGTCTTCTTATTGCGCCAGATCATCTGACTCACAGGATAACCCTCATTCAAACCACGACGCACGATAACATCAAAGATTGCCATCTTATTGGCGTTCATAAACCCCAGGAAGGCGTCTTTAACCTGCTGAGAGATATTCGGGGCATAAACACGATTCTGACGCCTCTCAGCGTCACTCAGGGCAATGTCTTTATACTGAAGATGAACCAAAGACATACCAAGGTTGTTAGGCATGCCAAAGAACATGTGAATAAAAGTTTCACAATCAGTTCCGCTAAGGCAGAAATGCTCGATGAACTTACGGGAAGAGAGTAAGGCGACTTGGGTGTGATTCTTGCTGACATTCTTGACAGAGTAGGCAACACCTGAATCATTGTCATAAACATCGACCTTGGTATCTGGGCGACCATTGACAACATGATCTCCACCGAACAGTTCATTAAGATAGGCAGGGAGATCACGCTCTAGTTCGTGTCCCTCTGCCTTTGCAATTCGTCCCGCTTCAGTAGCGTTCATGTGTCCTCCGTTGATGCTCATATTATAGCAGCATCAGGGGCAGCAGGTCACTTCTTCTTGTGCTGCTTTTTGAACCGTCCACCAAAGATTGGATCTAATTTAATTTCACCAAATTTCTCGGGTGGATCCCACATAGGAGACAATGCAGGATATTTGGATGCATATGGTGCGCCAAGTCCATGTGCTATTTGATAAAAGTTTTGATAGTTGCCAATAATTTTGTATGGTTCTTCTGAGTCTGCTGACATTCTTGTACGCAGATCTTTCTCATCTTCTAACTGTCTCCTAAAGTAATCAAGTCTGATATTCTCATGGTATGGAATCTTCGAGAGTTTATCATAAACTTCGCTGCGCTCATGTTGATGGATTTCTTTATCTTCAAGCAACTCACATGCAGCAATTCTAGACTGTTCCCAGAACTTTGACTTGTATTGTGAACCAAACTGCATGAAGAAAGCAAGTCCAGTTGCTTGATCAAGTTGTGTTTCTTTCCACCGTTCTTCTACTTCAAGTCTGTGGAAGTTTGACTGCGGGCGCTCTTGATCAAAGAAAAGATATTCTCCTAATGCATCAGCAGCATCTGCCTCAGAGTAACTATTCAAACCAGTGAAATCATCATTCAAACCTAATGCGCGACCAGAACGCGCATATTTGTTATTTGGATGAATCATATACTCTGATACATTATGATCAGTCTCATTCTTTCTGTAGGAACAGTGTTTCTTAACAGCACAATGCTTGTTGAAATCTTCTACTGCTTCCTCTTCAGTTGTGATGCCACTGTCATAAGAATAGATCCAAGTTTGTGCATCTTGTGTAGGAATACCAGTCAAATATCCATGCTCGCATGCTACATGAACTGTGTAGTCCCAATCACCAGGAATCTTACGATTGACTGTGAGTTTTGTATCTGTAGGATTGAAGAGTGAAGACTTATATGCATCTTTATCCCACAATGCACCTTTCACACAATCAATCACAAAATCATACGGTACACCGTCAAGATATGCACCTTCATCATCAAATGTAACAGATTCTACTCTTTTATCGACTAGATTGACATTACGATGCTGGTTTTTGATATTCTCCCAGAAGAAATCAACAAACTTTCCCTCATCGAAGTGCATACCCAGTTCAGTTGGATCAAATAACACAAAGAAATTACTATCTCTGCGATTACCGATACCAACAAACTTCATACCAAGTTTTTGTACTGCATCAAATCTTTTATAATAGTCGATTGAATTAACTGTGGTTGTTGCAGCAAGAGTAGTAACCCAAATTGGATTTGTTTGCACTCCGAAATTGGGAACTTGATGAGAGCAATCCCGTATCCATGTAATTTCGTCATCTTGATATACACTATTCAGAGTATCTCTATGACTAATGAGTTGAACCAAGTTGATCACTGCATCAGCACCAGCACCAATAATAGCAATTTTTCTACTCATGTCGTCAAGAGATCTCGTATTCTTCGTTATTTAGTTTAAGACAGGTAAAATATCATAGTTCTCAATTCCTTGCTTCTTCAGTTCTCCAATCCACCAAAGAACATCCTCTTGATTGTAAAAGACTGCTTTCTGAAAGGATGAATAACCTTTCTTGGGACGCTTCCACTCAACTGCAAATTTCATACTTAAAGCTATACTTGTGGTGATCTTTGACAAAGATAGTCTACTTGGAATCCCATGTCTTGTCAACCGTGATGTTAGCAAGACGAAACTCATCGTCAACAAACTTCATCATGGAACGATCATTGTGGACAACATAACCTTCAGGAGAGGTAGGAACACGACCGACAAAGGTTTGAATGTCACGAACTTTGTTGAGTTGATCAATAACCATCTTCTTAGCAGTACGGATGGAGATGTATGCAGAGATCAGATGATACAACTCTTTCTGATAACAAGCAATGAACATCAGACCGTCAATCTTCATCTGATCATACTTATTCTGAGTTGCAAGAGTTTTCTTCTTTGCTTTCTCAGTATCAAGAGTCTCTCTGTAGAATTGTGCAAACTCAGTCACAACTTTCTGAGTGTTGGTAATACCACGACCAGTACGAATACGCTGATTGAAGAAACGCTTGAGCAGCAAATTCATCATGAGAGTGGACTTACCCTCTGCACGAATAGCATCAAGAAACTTAGAACATTGCTTCAGCGAACCATTTGCTCTGTTGATGTAAGCATTGAAGGAATAAAGATCTCCTTGATCAAATAGAGTAGCACCAGTGGCATCAACATAATTCGCACTGGCAACAAAAACATCTTGAGTAGAAAAATACTTAGGTGCTGTCTTTTGCGGCACAACCTGAGCAGTCTGTAGAGTATCGCCTTTGTATTTCGTATGAAATACGATGCCAACCTTGGAGAGATGGACCGCATTACCTTTTCTGGAATTGCGATCAACAGCATAAGTAATAGTATTAGGAGTAAAGCAAATAACTCGCTTTCCACCGACAACACCGCTTCTCTTATCTTCTTGAGTGAAGAGTAAGTCACCTTGAACAATACCTGTGATGTTGAGTTGAGGTAGATACTTAAGGCAATCTTTGAGTTTGCTTGCAAGTTGACCAGTGTAGAAACGATCTACATCGGTGTCGTCAAAACAGATCTTAGGATTAACCTTATTGAACACAGACTTAGTGCCAACAAAGAAGCGACCGCTAATAGGTTCGGTGCCACAAATAACAGCAGGAGCACCATCCCACTTGGTAGTGATGCTCAGGTCACTAGATTGACCAGACAGCATGTCACTGAACTGGCGCAGGAAAGTGATAACATTGAATCCACCAGCGGTGCCGCTGTTGAGGATCTCGTCTTCCAGGTGCTCTAGGTGTGTGTTCTTCATGCTCTTATTATAGGTCCTGACAGGGGTTGTGGGGTGCTCAATGTGCCACTTCTTCATCTGAACCCAGGACCGTTCGCCCACACCACCAGGGAACGACGAGTCCCACGGGTCACAGGTGTGACACGATGTAAGACATAACTAGGAAAAACTGCGACTAATCCTCTTTGTTTTGGTGCTGTAAATACAGATCCCTCATTAAATTCAAGATCTCCACCATCATAATCTGATGGGTCTGATAGTTGTAGCGTCATGCTCAACTTTCTAGGTGGAGCATCTGTCATCATCATATTATCCACATGCCAATTATAGCAAGAGTTGTCGTCATTATATACAGTATATTGTAAGTCTTCATGGAATCCGAAGATGTCAAATCTCCAATGCATTCCATTCATACATCTCAGTATTCTTCCTAATCTTTCATACAACCACTCTGTATCATCATCTAATCCAATCCATGCAGTTTTTGACTTTCTAATATCTTCTACCACTGACTGTGTTTCATCGTAAGAACCAACAGTTGATGACTGTGGACCTAGAGATTCGCCGTATCGAATAATACGATCACATTCTTCGGGAGTAAATCCATCCTCCCAGGTTTCAAATAACCTCTCTCCCATCCCAAAGTTAGGGGAAGGGAGAAGTTGATACATTGCCATGATATAACTCAGTAAATTACTTTAATGTCTCCTGTGCCACCCTCATTGGGTCCATTGATAACCTCATAATATCTATCAGAGGAAGGACCAGTGCCTTTAATAGCACGACCAGCAGCACCACCACCGCCAGGAACTGGCTGCCCAACAAATGATCCAGAACCGCCAGGCAGACCCCAGTTACCACCGCTGCCGCCAGGTCTTCCAGGTTGTCCAGGTGTGCCAGGTGTGCCAGCGACGCCAGGTGTGCCAGGTTGCCCAGGTTGACCGTTAGCGCCTCTGCTTCCAGGTGTGCCAGGTGTGCCGTTCTGCCCACGCGCTCCAGGTTGTCCAGGTTGTCCAGCAGAGCAACCAGCAGCACCGCCAGGTTGTCCAGGTTGACCGCCACCACCAGATCCGCCAGGGGTTCCAGGTTGACCAGATCCGCCAGGAGTGCCACTAATACCAGGAGTGCCACCACCGCCAGGAGTACCTTGAGTGGCGGGTGTGCCAGGTTGCCCAACAATGTTACCAGTAGTGTAGTTCCAACCTCTACCAGGAGCAGCAACACCTAAGACACCACCGATTCCTTTGACTCCATTATATCCAGAGGCACCACCAGGACCGCCGCTGCCACCGCCGCCACCAGATCCACCTATACCGCGAGAACCACCGCCACCGCCAGGACCACCAGCACCACCAGATCCACCAGAGCACCAAGTTCTTGCCTGTGCTCCAGATCTTTGCTGTGCTCCAGATCTTTGCTGACGACCTCTTCTCTCTTGTACTCCCTTTCTTCTTTGTCTGGGCCAACCACCATTTGGTTTCCGTTCTTTTCTTCTAGCTTGATATCCTCTTCTCTGTTGATATCCTCTTCTCTGCTGATATGCTCTCCTTTGTTGTCCAGGAGAACCAGGAGTTCCATTAGCACCTTTAGATCCAGCGGATCCAGGTTGACCATTAGCACCTTTAGAACCAGAAGTTCCATTAGATCCATCTACACCAGCAGCAGCACCACTGCCATCGACACCATCTACGCCATCAATTCCATTGATTCCACCACCTCCACCAGCATAAATGCGAGCGTCTGATCCTTCACACTCTACAAATACTTTGCGGGTTAATGGTGCTCCAGGATTGTCAATTTCAATAGCATGACCGCCAGGTTGTCCAGTAGTTGTACCACCAGCAGAATAGATTCCATAACCAGGAGGAGTGTTTGCTACAAATACACTCAGGTTAGATGATGATTGATCAATGATTAGTGATGCTGTACTAACACCAGAGGTAATCATCCTCCCTTTCAATCTCAAATACTTAGTAATATTCTTATTGAGATTACTATTCCAACTCGCATCAACTGATGGAGTGCTAGGACTGCTTAAAGTAGCAGCATTAAAGTTTTCTTCTTGAGTTGCAGATGCCTGCTCAATAACATATTCTTTGATAACACCTCTCAAGTCTTGAGGTGATACAGCACCTGTAGTTCCTATGCCAATGTTCTCAGTTGCATCGAGAACATATGGTAAGTGTGCTGATCCAGAAGACGATGGATATTTGCCACTTGTATAATCATATGGTGCATCAAGATCAGTGACTCGGTGCAACTCACGAGCAGAAAGTGGTGCTGTTGTGTCACCAATCGCTGCTCTAATGTCACCGTAAGAAATGCGGGTGCCAGGAGTACCCGTCAGGAGTTGTTGAGTTTTTTCGCTCCAATCTCCAAAAGCCATCTATACTTAACCTCAGACAAGATTCAGGGTAGCAGAACCAACTCCAGCAATCGTAATGAATACTTTGGTTCCAGTGCTATCTAATTCAATATTTAGTGCTGAAGTTGCAGAAGAGACATAGGATCTAAAAATACTTGCATCTGTTGCACTTGAACCCTGTTGTGTTGCATATTGGTGCTTATTGTATGCTTTGTTATAAAGCATGTGCGAAGTACCAAATCCTGTGCTAGCAGCAATACCAGGGAATTCGATTCCAGGTTGAATAATGTTGTCAACATTACTAGAGATTAACTGTGCTCTATCTGCATCATTGTTGGCAACACCACCAATGAATCCCAGTTCTTCAATATATTGTGCAGAATCATGTGTTCTTGGGAGAATAGTCGAGATAGAAACTGTTGATGTGTTGTTGTCAATAAATCTCAGTTCATTATCATCACGACCAAACCAAAGTCCGCCTGTCTTTGCACCTATAGGTGTGTTATCACCCGCTCTTCTGGGAAGAATCAAACAACCAGGAGACTCACCCATGTCAATGGTTGTTTCTGGTTCAGCAGTATTAAATCCAACTCTGCTGATATTATCACCACCATCAGCATCACTTCCACCAATACCAGTATGATTGCCAAAGAAGGTTACATTCTTATAAATTTCAACGCGATTGGCATCGACAAGATCTACCTTTGTACCAATACCAACGCCACCTTCAAAGATAGCACCACCACCAATAAATTCACCAAGAGGATCTCTTCTAAGTCCAACATAGAAGTCAATATCAGAACTTCTTCCTCCACTTGTTGTGCCGATGCCGATACCTGCCTCACCGATCATTGCGATCTCAGCATTATCATAGAAGGCAATACCTTCAGTAACACCAATGCTGTCAGTATTGAATCCAATCTTATTCAGAAGCAGATTGGTTGATGTTCCATCAGTGATGCTAAGGTTAGCAACAGTTGTGATACCACCAGAAGAAATTAGATTGATACACTCAATAGTTCCACTTGATTCGATACTACCACACGAAACAACTCCAGTGACACCATTAAGTTCAATAGATGAGAAGGTAACAACGCCAGCACCAGTGTAATTAAAGTTGCCACTAACATCAAGATTCTGACAAACAACGCCACCAGTTGTAACAACACCACTCAGATTCGCAAATAGTGTACCTGCTGCTGCAACTTGAATAGCAGGACTACCAAATTGAATGTCAGTTGTATTAACGACACAAGTTCCGCCAATGGTTAATGCACCTAAAGATGCACTTTCAGTGACTGTTTGTACGATTGGACCATCAATTGTGGTATCTCTCAGAATAGCATTAGAACCAGTAGTTCCAGAAATAATACCAGTAACGATTAATTCATTTGCTGTCGCATCAGTGAGATCAAGAGAACCACCAAATGTACCGCCAATGGAAAGATTTCCACCGACACTAAGATTTCCAGAGAATGTGCCATCACCATCTACATCAGAGTCTCCAATAACACCGAGACCTTTACCAAGAGCAGAGGATGTTTCACCAACACCAATAAAGTTACTTACACTAAGTTCTCCACCGAAAGTAGAGATACCAGTGTTTCTAATATAAACTGTGTTGAGACCAGCAGATGTAATCTCATCAACAATAATATCAGGTGTGCCAGTTAATCCTTGTGCTAAACCAGCAACACCACTAATGTCACCAATAACATTACCAATAAATCCACCAGAAGCACCAACAGTTCCAGTGAATGTACCAGTGCCAACTACATCAAGAGCGAAATTTGTTCTTGCTCTAGAAGTTCCTACACCTACATTTCCTTCTCTAGTAACAACAACTCTAGGAACATATGTCGTATTGTTATCACCCCAGATCTCAATCTGTCCGCCTTCTGTGCCACCAGTACCAGTTACACTACCGTTATAGAGAATGGCAGACTTAACACTGCCAGATGTCTCAATAAATCTGATACCAGTATTTCTATCTACATTAGCAAAGTTGCCATTGAAATCAATAAACTTATTCGAACCCTTGACTGTCAATCCGCCAGTGGTGCCAATCATTACACCAGTAGCAATGTTGAGACCACCAAATGATCCAACACCAGTGAACTCAGCGTTACCACTACCAGTGACAGTTTGAACACCACTGATAGATCCAACCATGGAAAGGTTGCCCTGTTGGGCATTTCCAGATAATGTTAGATTCTTTGCTTCTAATCCTTGGAATGTGCCAACACCACTAATAGCATCAACTTCAATCAGATCGCCAATAGCAAAGTCTGCCTGTGGGAATGTCTTAGCAATACCTACAGGTCTGAA
>Ga0209929_1000754_pt1 | contig 11899 bp, 19 predicted proteins | sample SalPon2_C_H2O_MG_2_FD_185731 | JGI IMG/M metagenome (GOLD analysis project Ga0209929, IMG submission 185731) | Salt pond water microbial communities from South San Francisco under conditions of wetland restoration - Salt Pond MetaG SF2_C_H2O_MG... ... | reverse complement strand
ATATTCTGCAAATGAATATGGCGAAATCAATTCGAATTATGGTCATCTTATATTCAGTAAAAAGTTTCACAATCAATATAATCAAGTACTAAAAGAATTAGGTGAAGTTAATCCTGATTCTCGTAGAGCTTCAATGGTATATCAAAGACCAAGCGTTTGGCGTGACTATAAAGAAGATGGTAAAAACGATTTTATTTGTACTAACGCTGTCACTTACTATATAAGAGATGAACAATTACATTGCGTAGTTCAAATGAGAAGCAATGATGTTGTATACGGTTATCGAAATGATTATGCATGGCAAAAGTATGTACTAGAAAAACTAGAAACAGACTTATATTATAATGGTCATCCACTTAAAAGCGGTGGCAATATTTATTGGCAAGTACAAAACTTGCATGTTTATGAGAGGCATTTCAATCTTGTCGAAATGGGATAAAAGATTTCTTGATATTGCTCGTGAAATATCTACATGGAGTAAAGACCCAAGTAGAAAAATAGGTGCAATTGCTGTAAGAGATAGAAAAATATTAGCAACAGGATATAATGGATTTCCTAAAGGTATTGAAGATAGTAAAGAAAGATATAATCACAGAGAAACAAAGTATCAATATGTAGTTCATGCAGAAATGAATTGTATATATAATGCTGCAGAAAATGGAATATCTTTAAAAGATTCTATATTATATATTTATGGTTTACCAGTTTGTGGTCATTGCTCATTAGGTATAATACAAGCAGGAATATCTAGAGTTGTATCGCTTTCAGAAAATACTCCAGATAGATGGAAAGAAGCAATAGAAAAAACACATGAAATATTTAAAGAGGCTAATGTAAAATATGAATTCACCGAAATTTAACGAACAAGAACTAAAAAATTCAAAGCGTATATTTAAGAGCGCAACTCCTAAGTATACAATTGATTGGTATATTAAATGGGTAGCATCAGCTATTCTTTTAATTGCTATGGCAAGCAGGTCTAATCCTGACCTTGCTCTCTATGACCAAGCGTTTTCCTTATTTGGAACATTCGGTTGGTTAATAGTAGCTCTTATCTGGAAAGATAGAGCATTGATAATTTTAAACACAGCAGCAGTCATTATCCTCGGAAGTGGTCTGATAAGTGTTATAACTAATAGTATATAGTGAGCTACTCTGGTACGCCAGTCAAATTTCTCACTCAAATAAACTGATATAAGGAGAATAATATGTCAAAAATAAAAGCCGGAATAATCGGCGTCGGAAGTTGTGCAAAGTCTTTAGTGGAAGGTGTACAATATTATAACGAAAATCCAGAAGACAAAATTGGTCTAATGTATGAAGATATCGGCGGATATTCAGTACACGACATCGAGTTTGTTATTGGATTTGATATCGATAAAAGGAAAGTAAATAAGAAATTAGCAAAGGCTTTAAGAGCTCAACCTAATTGCGCTATGGACCATGTCGAAAAAATAACAACTACATCAAATAGTTCAGCTGTAAATAATGATGCAATGGTCTATTCAGCTCCAGAAATGGACGGAATAGCTCCTCACATGCATGATTATCCAGATGAAGTCACATTTGTAAATGGAGCTGTTCCAGCAGAATCTTTTGAAAGAACTGTTGAGTTACTACAGTATCATGATGTAGATGTACTCATTAACTATTTACCAGTTGGTTCAGAAGAAGCTTCTAAATACTGGATTGATGTTGCGTTAGATGCAGGAATACATTTCGTAAACTGTATACCAACATTGATTTCAACAGAAGATGCTATGATAACTGAACAAAGATTCATAGATGCAGGACTTACAATTGTTGGTTCAGATATGAGGTCAGCCTGGGGAGCTTCAAGAATGTCAGAAGTTCTACAAGGTGCTATGTTAGATTCAGGTTTAATGGTAACACAACACATTCAAATGAATATGGCTGCTGGTTCTACACAAGGACAAGAGCATATAAGAACAGGAAGAACAGCAAATACTGACTTCTTGAATATGGCAAAACAATATAGATTACATAACAAACATGTATCAAAAGAAAATGTTTTAAAAGGACAAAACAGCGTAAGAGGAGAATCAACTGCAGGTATGACATTATTTGCTGGTCCATCTCTTACTGTTCAACAAAAACCAGGTGGAGATTATATTTCATCTGATAATAAAATAGCAAACTTTGATATGGTTGCTTATGGATTTGCAGGAGCAAGATATGAAATGTCTGCTAGACTTTCAGTTCAAGATTCGCCTAACTCAGGTGGAGTCGTTGTTTCAGCAATTAGATTTTGTAAGGTAGCTTCAGAGATGGGCATTGTAGGATATTTAAGAGGACCATCAGCATGGACTCAAAAGACTCCTCCATTACAGCTCAAAACTCAAGATGCCAAATTTGAATGTGATGCTTTAGCTAGGAGAGTATTGACAGATATTACTACTCCTCAGCTCAAAGAGAATAGACCGAAGGCAGCAGATTTGCCTCACACCTTCCAAGATGCGAAGAATGATTATGAAAATTAATTCGTTTGACATCGATGGAGTAATCTATTTTGGTGAAAGCACCACAGGCGTAAGACCCGGTAAAGATGACATCATCATTACCGGGCGGCCTTTTGCTGATAGAGAAGCTACAGTAAAAATGCTAGAATCTAGAGGAATATATAATACTCTTTACATGAATCCACTTGAAAGAAAACTAAAAAATCATAAAGTGACTCATGGAGTAAAAGAAAATCCACTATATGGCAGAAAAGCTTCTGGTATCTTTAAAGGACAAATGATTAATATGTTAAAAGACTTGGGAGTAGAAATAGAAATGCATTTCGAAGATGACCCAATTCAAATCAAAGAGATTAAAAAAAGATGTCCTGATATATCAATTGTTCATTTAAAGAGAGATAACGAGGAACGTGTCAAGTACTAAATATAATTACGATTGGTCGAATTACGATAAAGAACTCATGAAAGAGTTCAATTGGTTTCTATATAAAGTTAATGAAAGGTCTAATATACAACTTGGATATTCAAAAGAACAATATGAATCAGTAAATCGTCATGGCAAGAATGATTTTGGTCTTGGCGAAGATGTAGAATATTTTCATCCAACAATTACACTTGATGACCGTATGAGATTTATTGGTCAAGAGATAGCAAGTCTAGATACTACAATAATGAATATTGTAGGTAATACTTTTATATCTCATTTCTATGGTGGAAGAGGAGTTCATTTTCTTGCTTCAGGAGAAGATAACGTCTTTGTTGATTTTGATAGAATAGCAAATGGAAATAAAGATTATATTCAATATGTTCGTAATAATTTAGATAAAGCAATAAAAAATAAGCAACCAATTTGGGGAACAACAGAATTACACACATCTATACAAACTGCTGCTAGAAACTATTGTCGTGAAAAGTATAACGAACCAGATAGAAAGTTTCATGCAGTTGATGTTTGTGAATGGGTATCTTCTTTTAGAGATACTGGTTTCTTAGAACGAATGCAACAATGTAATCATATGTCAGAGATTTATACTCTTTTAAGAGAACAACCTGGCATAGGACATTATTACGGATTCCATGGAGCTGCTTCTTCATCTGTATTACCACAAATGAAGTATCATCATGACCAAAGATTTGTATCGCCGGGTCCAGGAGCGGTGTATACAATACAATTAATGTGGCCAGAAGCTCCAAAGAAATTGTATGACGAAGCAATATACTATATGAGAGAAAATTCAGATGAAATAGGATTAACAAAAGATGTTGTATTTCATCCAAAAGCTTTCAATATAAATAAGAAAGACGGTACTAAATTATTTCAATATGAACAAGATTCTCTTAAATACTACGGAACTGAAGTGTTGTCATGTCAGTTTGGTGTATACCTACAGATAAGAGAAGACGAGCGAGCATGCGCGCGTAGACGCGTAGCGCGTGTACAGAAGACTAATACCCTTAGTGAATTCTTTGAATAAAAACGTTTACATTTGAACAAAAGTATGGTATAATATATCTAATGAAAAATATAATTAATTGTCCATTTATTCCAATAGCTAAGAGAGCTGCTTCTCATAGAGGAGCTGCAGGAGTAATGTATGGTGATATGATAAAGGAGAAATATGGAAACTGCGATGTTAACTACGGTGGAGAAATTGAAGACCACAATGATTATGATAGTCTTTGGGTCTATCACGGCACTGATTGGAGTGGTGGAATTAATATGTTTGGTGGCGTATACGGTTTTCCTTATGTTAAGAACACTGTCAACTTTTCTAAGTTCAAAGGCAGAGTCTTTTCAATTGGAATCGACTTCCCGCCGTATCACGAAATGGTTAAATCAAAACTGGAATCGGCTAAGAAAGAGGTTCAACCGGAATGGCATGATGTAGACCTTAAAAATCTAGAACGCATGTTTAATGAAGCTGAAAGAATCGACTATCCTAATCCAACTTCTAAAATAGTTATTGGTGATAGTCATTCCATCTGCATGTATCGACCAGGTTGGACAGTAAACAGTGTTCCATTCAAAACTTTAAATGGAGCTTTAAACGAAGGATTTGATAAATACATTCCTTACGATTATGAAGAGCTTGAATGCTATTTTGGCAATATCGATATAAGACATCATGTAATTAGATTAGGACAAAAGATAGAAGATTTAGCTGATAGGTATATTGAAGAAGCACACAAATATAGTGCAAAGATATATGAGCTACTTCCAATTGAATGTCCATCAAGAAGAATACCGCAATCCGGATATTATAAAGGACAACCATTTTACGGTTCTTGGTCAGAAAGAAATGATGCAAGAAATAAATTTAATGATTACATAGAAAAAGAATATGGTATCATAAGATGGACTGGCCATCTCTTTGATAAAGAAGGTAAGCTCGATTTTAAATATATGGAGAAGCCACAATCAATACATTTGTCTAGAGAATTCTATCCTTATTGGAATGGAATTGAAAAGGCTGGACTAGAGGAGTTTTTTGCATGAGTTATGCGAGTATAGTACCACTAATAGGTGGAGAAACAATAGCAATGGAAAATGTCTTTGGAGAAAGACCAAAGTATATTATGACATATGAAGGCTTTCAAGCTAATGAATCTCACTTATTAAATCATTATAACCATGAGGTCCCATATTTGAACCTCTCAGAGGGAGCGAGTTACACAGAAAAAGTTAATGTGATTAATACTGTATGCCCATGTGCAGGGCTCAGCTCACTTAGTCCATCAGCTGCAAGTAATAATCCTATGAACGAATGGATGTTTACATCTGCTGAATATGTACTTAGCGAAGTACAACCAAAAGTATTTTGGGGAGAGAACGCTCCAAGGCTTGCAAGTAAGATGGGAGAACCCGTTGTAAGAAGATTGAGGAAGATAGGAGAAGATAATGGATATACTTTTAGTATCTTTAAAACAAAATCTATACTACATGGACTCAGCCAAGTACGAGATAGAACATTCTATTTCTTTTGGAAAGGTAATGAAGTACCATTATTTGAATATGTACTAGAAAGACCTACAATGATTGCTGATGATATAAGAGAAGTTGAAAGAAAAGATGATGACCCTATGAGTCAAATTCTTTGTAATGAAAAGAAACCTTCTGAAGAACCATATTATCGATATGTGCTTGAAGTATTAGAAGGTGGTATATCACATAGCGAATTTCAAGATAAAATAGAAAAGACAACAAACCCAATGGACTACATTGAAGAAAGAACAACATACAAAGAAGTAGCTAAATGGATGAGAGAAAATGGATATGATAATGTTGCAAAGAAATGCGATAGGCAATATCATAAGCTCAAAGCTGGTGGTAATATCATGAGAAAAACTACAGAGATTCCTAAAGATAAAATAGGAGCATTTGTTGGACACATGCCAACGTGCTTAACTCATCCAGATGAAGATAGATACTTAACAGTAAGAGAAGCTTTATCTCTTATGAAACTACCAAAAGATTTTATATTGCTTGAACCTAAAAGGTCACTTAACCATATATGCCAAAATGTGCCAGTGACTACAGCAGAGCATGCTGCAAAAATGGTTCAAAAATATTTAAACAATCAGCTTGAAATGATTGATACTAAATTCCTAATACAGGATAATAAAAAAAGAACCTATGAATATGAAAAAAACAGTTTACAACTCACTGATTTTATGTTATAATAGATATATAAAAATAAATAAAGGAGAACAATGCCAAGTATAGATTTACGTCCAAGGAAGAATAAAAATCCTAGAGACAAAAGACCACCAAAAGAAATGCCTTTTGATGTTGGTCTAAGAAGATTTAAAAAGGCCTGTGAAAACGCAGGTATTGTACAAGAGGTACGCAAAAGAGAATTCTATGAAAAACCTACAGCTAAAAAGAAAAGAAAAAAAGCTGAAGCAGTTTCTAGAAGTCGTAAACAACAAAGAATGCTAGATGCATTTAATAGGCCGTCAAAAGCCAGGAGAAGATAATATGTCTATAATGGATAAATTAAAAAAGAATAGTAAAATCAAAGATACTTCTATTCTATCCGATTCAGTTTTATTTGCTGAAAAAGATATAACTGTCACTGAGGTGCCAATGGTAAATGTTGCACTATCAGGTGATATTGACGGAGGACTTACATCAGGACTTACAGTTCTTGCCGGTCCTTCAAAGCATTTCAAAACTTCATTTGCTCTACTTATGGGAGCAGCTTATTTAAAGCAGCATGAAGATGCAGTAATGTTATTTTATGATTCAGAGTTTGGGTCACCCCAATCTTATTTCGAATCATTTGGTATTGATACTGAAAAAGTATTACATACTCCAGTACAAAATGTCGAACAACTTAAGTTCGATTTAGTAGGTCAACTCGAAAATATCGAAAGAGGAGATAAAGTTGTTGTTGTTATTGATTCAATTGGAAACTTAGCCTCTAAGAAAGAGTTGGAAGATGCTCTCAATGAAAAGTCAGTCGCTGACATGTCAAGAGCTAAAGCACTAAAGGGATTATTCAGAATGATTACTCCTTATCTAACCATGAAGAATATCCCTTTACTTGCTGTTAATCATACTTATCAAGAAATTGGATTGTTTCCTAAAGCAGTTGTTTCAGGTGGTACAGGTATCTATTACTCATCAGACAATATATGGATTATTGGAAGACGTCAAGATAAAAAAGGTACAGAAATACAAGGGTATCATTTTGTAATTAATGTAGAAAAATCTAGATTTGTAAAAGAAAAATCAAAGGTACCAATCTCAGTAACTTGGGAAGGTGGTATAGAACAGTATAGTGGATTGCTCGATGTTGCAATGGCTGGTGGATACGTAACTAAACCAAATGTTGGTTGGTATGCTGCAGTTGATATGGAAACTGGAGAAATACTAGAACCAAAAGTAAGAGAAAAAGATACTCTTAAGAAAAAGTTCTGGGAACCAATCTTTGAAAATACTGACTTTAAAGAGTTTGTAAAAACATATTATTCAGTCGGTCATAGACCAATGATTGATATTGACCTTGATATTGATACGGAAGAATAATGTACAACATAAGCGAAAAAGACTACTCAATTGTAGAAAACGACAATAGTGCGTTTCAAGGAGTAAAACTTAAAACTGGTACTTGGAAGAATGTTATAGTTGTATATGGACAAGTTGGAGTCAAAGAAGACCCTAACTTAGATATGGCAACATTAAGCTTTAACTTTACAGTACAAGACCCAGCAGATTTTAGTGTAGATGAACTTGAGAAAGACGAATCGTTTAAAAATTACTTAGGTTCAGTACTACAATATATAATAACAGATTCTTTAGAATACGCTAAAGAAACTAATCAAGCAACAATAGGAATAGGAAATGACGAATCAGTTACCAACACACATACTGAATCATCTTCTACATAACGAAGAATTCTGCAGAAGAGTTGTACCTTATTTAAAGAATGAATATTTTGAAGGTACACATAAAACTGTGTTCGACCTTATAGTCCAATTTGTAAGCAAACATAATAAATTACCAACATCAAAAATCTTAGAACTTGAGTTAAAGAAAATTCAAGCACCTGAAGATGTATTAAATAATGCTCAAAGATTAATCACAGAAATTATCGATAAATCTGATGTCGATACTGATTACTTAATTGCTGAAGCAGAAAAGTGGTGTAAAGAAAGAGCAGTTTATAATGCTATTATGGATTCAATAGGAATCATTGATGGCAAAGATAAAGAAAGAAGTGAAGGTGCTATACCTGAAATACTATCTGAAGCTCTTGGTGTTTCGTTTGACGAACAAATAGGTCATGATTATATTGATGATAGTGAACAAAGGTTTGACTTTTATAATCGTAAAGAAGATAGAATACCGTTTGATTTAGATTATTTTAATAAAATAACAAAAGGTGGTCTACCTAATAAGACACTTAACATTGCCTTAGCCGGAACAGGCGTAGGTAAGTCATTATTCATGTGTCATTGTGCAGCAGGAGTACTTAATCAAGGAAAGAATGTATTGTACATAACAATGGAAATGGCAGAAGAAAGAATCGCTGAAAGAATTGATGCGAATCTTATGAACCTTCCAATCGAATCTCTTGGGTCATTACCTAAAAATGTATTCGATGATAAGATTGGAAAAATTGCAAAATCATCTGTAGGTAAACTTATAGTAAAAGAATATCCTACTGGTTCTGCACATACTGGTCATTTCAGAGCTTTACTTAATGAGCTTAAACTCAAAAAGACATTTAAGCCTGATATGATATATATTGACTATTTAAATATTTGTGCCTCAAGTCGCATGCGTGGCATGGGCGGAAGTATAAATAGTTATACTTATATTAAAGCCATTGCGGAAGAACTTCGCGGTTTGGCTGTGGAATTCAATGTTCCAATAGTATCGGCAACACAGACCACGAGGTCTGGTTTCAGTAATACTGACGTCGGTCTTGAGGATACATCTGAATCATTTGGTTTACCAGCAACGGCTGATTTAATGTTTGCTCTTATTTCAACAGAGGAACTTGAAGAATTAGGTCAATTGCTAGTAAAACAATTGAAAAATAGATATAACGATCCAACCAAATATAAGAGATTTGTAATTGGCGTGGACCGTTCCCGCATGAAACTATATGATGTAGAGGAATCGGCTCAATCAGACATTATGACAGAAATGGTGCCAGATAAGCCGATAAATAAGTTTGGTGAGCGAGAAAGTAATGACTCGTTTGCTGACTTCAAACTATAGACGGAGAACTATATGAACATGTTAAATACAGCAAAAGCATGGTTAATGGCAAGATGGGCAGAACGTACATCTTGGGACGGCGGACTTATTGTCGGCTTATCATTATCATACCTATTACTAGGTGGCTTAGTTGACTTAGTAGCTTGGGTAGCCCTTGCTTACGGTGTATACACTTTTATAGCAAAAGAAGTATAACACTCCTTTAGTAATGATTATCATGGGGGAGCCATCACAGCTCCCCACCTTTTCTTTCACATCAACACTTTCTCACAATTATTTTCAAAAAAAGTGAAAATAATCGTTTACATTTGCTTTAAAGTATGTTATAATATATCTATATTTAAAAATAAGATAAGGAGTTAAATATGACATCATTACAAAAAATACAAAAAGAAGTTCAAGCTATGAGCACAGGTTCAATTCTAAGAGAATTGGAAGGTGGTATGAGACCAGGACTTTGTGAATCATTCGATATGAGAGTGGCTTTCACTGATAGAAATAAAGTGATTGACCAGCTAGTAGAGAAAAGAAGTCAAGACCTTCATATGAAAACTGTACTAGAACTTAAAACAGGAGTAAGAGTATGAAAAACGTAATACAATTTCCTGTATCAGATAAAATGAAAAAAATAGCTAATGCTAAACATAAGCAAAATGCTAGAGATGAAATTAAAAGATTAACAGCTTTAAGGAGAAAATAATGATATTATCACTAACACACATTGCTACAAATACACCTGTAGATATTGAATTGGATTTAGTCGAACTAGCTTGGGCTAAAGATAAAAATCCAAAAACATTAAATGAATCTTGGGATAAATTATGTGAGTCAGTCAAATTAAGAACTGGCCATGATATACCAGGACAATTCTTTTTAGAAACTTTAGGCGGGAGGCCAATACATTAATATGAAAAATCCAAGAACAACAAGTTATGTCATGACAGCACATACAGGAAGCGCGGGCGATATGCTTGAATTACAAACACTTAGAAAGTCTATAAGTATAGTTAATAAACATGCAAAAGATAATGAAAAATGGTCTAAATATAGATTTGAAAATGGTTATTCTGTCACACAACCAACAAAGCTTCCTAGATACTATGTTAAATGTCAAGCAAGAGGTCCTAGAACTAAAATTGCAAAATCCTTAGGAAGACATCCTAGAGCTTTTGACCAGTCATTACCTCTTAAATTTGCGGAGAAAATGGATGTATACGTATACCAAAGATAACAAAGACCAACCAATGTTTAAAGTAATAGCTAAACAAAAATCAAAAATTATTGCAGACTATAGATTTGATAGTTTAAAAAGTGCAACTCAATTCTATTTAGGAATGTTGAAAAAAGGTTATATTGCAACATTAGAAAGAATCTAATGGAATATCTCTTAGTAGGAATATGTATATCTTTATGCGCATATCAATCCTGGCAGCTTGGAATTCGTGAAGGTGCTGAAAGGACTGTTAAAAAATTACACGAAGAAAAAATAATTAGCATAAGAACAAATGGTACTATAGTACCTAATCCATTCTATATTGAAACTGACGCATAAACTATTATAAATAGTTCTATGAAACGTTTTAAATCCTATTTAGAAGAACAACTACAATTCACAGTGTTAACACATAGTGATTTAACTAAGTATCTTAAAAAAGGCAATTCTGCTAGACTTGACACATTCTTAGATAAAATTAAAAACAAAAAAGAATTCTTAACTACTAAAGGCGAAGTTATTATTAAAGATAAAGTTCCTGATAGAGAAGAATTTAGTAAGCCAGGATTTAAATTTATATTTAATACTACTGGTGGCAATGTACAGTATCCAGGAGAATTTTTAAAGACACCTGAATTTGGTGGTAAAGGAAAAGGATTTGGCACAGCAGCTGAAGATAGATACCTAGCTTCTTTTAGAAACGAACTAGAAAAAGTTATGGAAAACGAAGAAGACGGAGCTCTTGATATGTTAATCGGTGGTAGAAAAGTTCTAGTATCTGGTGTCGGTCAACCAAAAGGTACTCCAAAAGCTGATTTCTTTTTACTAGATGACATGGGAGAACAAGTAGCTTGGATATCTCACAAAGCTGGTTCTAAATCAAATGACTTTCAACAATATGGTGGATTAACATCTAGAGGCACAAATGGCGCGTTTGATAGAAGTAAACAAGTCAATGAATTTATAGATAAATTAAAAGAATTATTTCCAGATGGAATGAAAAGTGGAGATTCAGTTAAAAGAGATATACAACTCAATGGAGATGGAAAGGATATCGTACTTAAATCAATATATGGTATAGATTATGGTGGTAAGCCTGGTCTTAATAATATTGATGAGTTTCATCAAGGAGAAATGAAACTTAAAAAGAATGGTAAATATTGGACTATAAAATCAAACCATCAAGCTGAAAATGGATTTATACCAAGAGATGATTATAAAGCTATATTTTATGCAAGATATTCAAGTGACATGAATCATTTTGGTATACAAAGTTGTAGAGCGGGAATCTTTACATCAACAAGACCAGCTAAAAAAACGGAATTTGTATAATGAAGACATTTAAACAAACCTTATCTGAGGCCGCAGGAAAAAATACTCATATGACACATATTGAGGATTTAATTCTTGACGGTGGAGTTAAGGGGGCTCGCCAAGCTATCCTAGCGCTAAGATCGCTTAGGGATATGTTGA
>Ga0209929_1000749_pt1 | contig 11955 bp, 12 predicted proteins | sample SalPon2_C_H2O_MG_2_FD_185731 | JGI IMG/M metagenome (GOLD analysis project Ga0209929, IMG submission 185731) | Salt pond water microbial communities from South San Francisco under conditions of wetland restoration - Salt Pond MetaG SF2_C_H2O_MG... ... | reverse complement strand
ACAGGGCAATTCATAGCACTACTTGTTATACAAGATGGCACTGGTTCACGAACCCTAACATGGAACGCTGTATACGAATTTAAAGATGACACAGCACCAACATTAACAGCAACTGGAGATAAAGGCGATAACTTTACGTTTAGATATAACGGAAGTAAATGGCTAGAAGTTGGTAGAAACTTAAACTTAACATTATCATAGGAGTAATATGTTTGCATTAGTACAAGATGGTAATATCGTTCAAATGCCAAAGGGCAATAAAGGTATTACAATTGATGGCAATCAATACCCTGCATCTATTTATACACTATGGACAGACGCAGAAAGATTAGCCATTGGTATTTATCCCGTAAGAATAGATACTACCAATAAAAAAGATGAGGCATGGTATATTAATACCAATATTACATATGCAGTAAGTGGTAATGAAGTTGTAGGTACATATGACACAGCTACAGCTAAAAACATCGATGATACGTTATGGACACAACAAGATTCAGATGATGGTTTAATGCCAAGTGATAAAGAAGTAGGTGATGTAGCGACAAGAGGATTAAAATATTTAAAGAAAGAAATGATAGACAATCAATGTGCAGGGTTACTTGCACCTAGTGATTGGATGGTAGTAAAGGCGACTGAAACAAGTACAACAATGGATAGTGGTTGGAAAACTTGGAGAGCAAGTATAAGAACTAAATGTAACTCCATGCAAACACAAATAGATAATGCTAGTGATGTTGATGCGTTAGCCGCTTTGTTTACTTATACAGAACAAGAAGACGGGAGTGTAACAAGACCACTAGGCGAATTTCCCATAAAGGAGTAACATGGTATTCACAACAGCAGGTGGTGGAGCAAATCAATTAGACACTGGTTACGAGATAGATAATTCTTTAAGAACAGGTGGTGGTGATAATCACCATTTATCTATGATTTATAGTAGTGCGGCTAGTAATTTAAAAACTTGGACTTTTTCTGGTTGGATTAAATTAGGACAAGCGGCACATTTTTCTCAAAATTATCCTAATGAAAAGTATATTCTTACTTCTAGTGATGCCGCAGTTTCAACAACAGGTATAGGTTATGGAGGATATACTTCGGGAAATGCGGGTGGTTTTCATTTAAATGATGGAAGGTCTGGAACTTATATTGAAACAACTTCAAAATTTAGAGACCCTTCAGCTTGGTATCATCTTGTTGTAAGATATGACTCAACACAAGGTACAGCAAGTGATAGAATTTTTATTTATGTTAATGGTGAATCACAACCTTTAAACTATTCAAACACTGGCGACCCAGAAGTAGATTTAAATACTGAAGTAGATTTTTTTAGAGCAGGAACTAACATAGATGCAACATCAGGCAGTAGTGGTAATTTTATTCATAATATAAATTCATATTTTAATAGTGGTTATGATGCGATTAATAATAGTTTTGATGGATATATTGCTGATTTTTATTTAATAAATGCACAATCATTAGCACCAACAGAATTTGGTGAAACAAATGATAATGGAGTTTGGGTTCCTAAAAAATATGAAGGAACGTTTAATTCTCATAGTTTTCATTTAGAGTTTAAACAAACAGGTTCAAGTGCAGACTCAAGTGGTATGGGTGCTGATACAAGTGGTCAAGACAATCATTTTAAGGTTGGAGTAAATTCTACACTAGCCGCAACAGATGTTACAACAGATACACCTACAAATAATTTTTGTACTTGGAATCCTTTAGATGCGGCATCAAATATTTCTGGTAGATTTTCTGAAGGTAATATGGATGTAGATGTTCCGGGAAATAATGTTGTTTCTGGAGCAGAGGCTAATGGGTGTTTATCTACAATTCAATTTTCAAAAGGTAAATGGTATTTTGAAATGAAATATGAGTATGGTGCAAATGGTTTTCAAGACACAGCAGGAATTGGATTAATAAGAACTGATACAGGTTTTAGTATACGTGGTTCTATAGACACAAGAAATTTTAGTGATAATGTTTTTTATTATGTTGATGGGCCAAAAACTATAGATGGTACTCATACATCTTATGGTGATGCTTGGACACAAAATGATATAATTGGTGTAGCGGCAAATTTAGATGACGATGAGGTTTATTTTTATAAAAATGGAACTATTCAAAATTCTGGCACAGCGATATCAAAAACTTTTGGCGATGGTTTTTATTCTATCGCTAATTATCATGGTTCATCAAATGGTGGTGCATTATTCAGATTAAATACAGGTAGCCCATCTTTTTCTATATCAAGCGGTAATTCAGACGCTAACGGATATGGAAACTTTGAGTACGCAGTACCTAGTGGTTATTATGCACTATGTACCAAGAACCTAGCGGAGTACGGATAATGGCTTATACAACAATAGACGACCCATCAGCATATTTTCATACACAGTTATATACTGGAGATGGTAGCACTCAATCTATAACAAATGATGGCAACTCTGATTTACAGCCAGATTTTGTATGGATAAAAGAAAGAAATAATGCCGTAGACCATCAATTACAAAATTCAACTAGAGGAGTAACAAAAACCTTACAATCCAATCAAAATTATGGAGAATCAACTTTAACAGATATAATAACATCATTTAATTCTGATGGTTTTTCTTTAGGCAACAATCCGACTTGGAATGGAAGTAGTGATACCTATGTAGCATGGCAATGGAAAGCTAATGGCGGAACTACATCAAGCAATACAGATGGTTCAATTACTTCTACGGTGCAGGCTAATACAACTGCGGGTTTTAGTATAGTTACATGGGATGGAAATACAACTTCAGGTGCAACAGTAGGACATGGATTAAGTGTTGCTCCACATTATGTTCAAGTAAAAAGAATTGATAGAGATGGTGACGCATGGCGTGGGTTTTGGGAACCTCTTGGTAATGAAAAGTTTTTAGAACTTAATGCTACTGATGGTTCACAAGATAGCACCACTGGTGCATGGAATGATACTTCGCCTACAAGTTCTGTTTTTTCTTTAGGTAGTGCGGCTGGTATAAATGGTGGTGAAATGCTCGCATACTGTTTTGCACCCATACAAGGTTACAGTAAAATAGGAAGGTACACAGGTAATGGTAGCACAGATGGGCCATTTATTTATACAGGATTTAAACCTGCATGGGTTATGATTAAAAAATCTGGAAGTGGAACAGCCGCACATTGGAGAATAAGTGATAGCACAAGAAGCACATTTAATCCTGCTGACCATCAATTATCGCCCTCTAGTAATGGGGCAGAGTTTAATGAAAATGATATGGATTTACTATCTAATGGTTTTAAAATTAGACAAAGTAATACTTATGCAAATGAAAGTGGAGTACAATTCGTCTACATGGCATTTGCAGAAAGCCCTTTTGTATCATCAGAGGGTGTACCAACAACAGCGAGATAATGGCTATAAAACAAGATAACACATACTTTACACCAGTAAAGAAAAGAACTTCAATAGGTAACTCATCAAGGAGTAAGCCTAAAAATAAAAGTAAAAGGTTAAACTTTAAAAAATATAATAGACAGGGTAAATAGTGAAAAATACAATTACATTAGCTACAATAATTTTAGTAATGCAAATTGTATTAACATTTTCAACCGTTCGTGCAACAGATACAAATACACAATCAAACCAAAGTGGTTCTAACACAAATATAACAGGTGGCTATACATCAACAACGTCAAATACGTACAGTGGTGGGCAAACAAACACAACAACCAACACCACTACATCAACTTCCAATGGGTCAGATATACCCGTTAACTCGGCTAACTCCCCTTCATATTCAGCGATGTCGCAAGATGTATGTAGTATGGGCGTTAGTGGTTCTGTGTCTACCCTTGGCTTTGGGGTATCTGGTGGCAAGCATGTAAGGGATTTGAACTGTGAGCGTATTAAGCTCAGTAAAGTTTTATACGACTATGGCATGAAAATTGCGGCGGTAAGCCTATTGTGTCAAGATGAGCGTGTGTTCGAAGCAATGCTTATGGCAGGCACACCTTGTCCATTTGAAGGTAAGATTGGCCCGGAAGCAATAGCACAGTGGAATAAGTACGATGTAGAAAGACCAGACTATGAAACGTACATACAAAAGCTAGAGCAAAGGTCTCGTATTGATGAAGAATTAGCGGAAATAGAAAGACAAGAAGAAGCTAAAAGACAACAAGAAGAAATACAAAAGGCTATTGCAGAAAGTAAAATAATAGAAACAGATTTAGAAACAAAAGAAAAGAAAATAATTAATGTCCATAATTAGAGTGTATGAAATACTATATAAAAAATACAACTCTATGGATGCTTAGAATTTATATTGTATGGTCAATTTGTTTAGATATAAGTTTAGTTACTGGACTTTTGTATTATTTCTTTGTTTATTAGCAAGACCTGTTTTTTCTGTTGGTGAAATAAATACAGGTAATTTATTAAACAATAGCACATTTGATAATGGCTCATTAAGTGGATGGACAACAAATAATAGCGGTCAATATCATGATGGTATAGGTAATGAATGTCCGGGCATAACTATTGATTATGATAGCTCTGGATGTGGTACATCTGGTAGTGCCGCTTTAAATGGTGGCGGCTATATTGAACAAACCCTATCTCTTGTTGATGATGGAGGTTTACACAAAGCAGAAATAAACGAAGGCTTTGAAAGTAAATTATCTGTAGACGCATGGTTTTGGAGCGGTTCTAATGACCAAGTTATTATTCGTCAAACATTAACTGATGATAATGGTAATGTTACAACGCAGACAAGAATAGTAACGGGAACAACAGATACTGTATACACGAATGGATATGAAACATATTCAGATACCATAATTATAGGCAGTAATACACAAGCTGACTATGATATAACAGCACGAATAGAAGGGGTTGATGGTGGAGGTTATAACGATGGAACAAGCCACAATGCACCAGATATTGATAACGTTACACTAGATGTAACATATTCAAAACCAACTGTTTTGGAAGAAACACAGTTAGAAGAATTAGAAATAGAAGAATTTATAATTGGTGATATAGAAGATACACTAAGTCAAGATAGTAGTTTCTTTGAAGAATATGAAATTGTATCACTAGAAGAGTTTATGATGCCCATGGAAGAATCATCATCTATGGACACAATGGTGGCGGAGGAATTTTCAGAGCCCGTAACAGAGGAGGTAACAAATGATACCTATGACGATACAGATTTGAAAGAACCTACTCCAACTATGGAAGAAGGCCCAAAGGACGAAGAAGGCCCACCAGAGGTTATTGAGAATGAAGAAACGCCAATGGAACAGCCCGATAATAGTCCTACAGAAGAGGAAACAGTAGAGGAAGAAAAACCAACCGAAGAAGCGCCACAAGAAGAAGCTAATAATGAAAGTAATGACGAAGACAAAAAAACAACAGAGGAGGAAACCGAATCCGATAGCGAAGAATCTAGCGAGTCCGAAGTACAGACAGCAGAAGAAGGAGAGCAAAAGGATATACAATCGGACACAGTGGCAGAAGCAGGGCCTACTGCGAATGTTGGAGGGGTTGAGATAAACATTGAAAACGTAGCAAAGCAATTATCTAAATTAGATAAGTTTTTGTTACAACCAAGTCTAGAAAATTATAGCAACGCTGTTTTTTACACAGCAAAAGATATGTATGAAGGTTCAGAGCTAACAGCTTATATATCATTAAATTTATTTTCATACACAGGTGACATTTATGGTGGGGTTGCTCTTGATAATTATATCTTGAATGACCCCATCGAAGTACAAAAAAAGAAATTATTTAATATACGTAATATAAAAAGAAAATTACTAGCTGAACTGGAGGCACTTAAACAATGAAAATAATAGATAAATTATCTACATACGCGGCACTTATAGGAACTATATCAGTTATCGGAGGAGGGTTCTATGCATGGGGTGAGTTTAATACACGCCTATCCGCACTAGAAGGTGAGCCACCAGTAAATTTACAGCCACTACAAAGTAAAGATAAAGAATTATCAAAAGAAATTAATGATAATAAAATTGATTTAATTGATAGAATTAAAAAGGTAGATGATAAAATACAACCAGTAGATTTAACTCTTGTATTTAAAGAAATTGGTAAATTGCGTGAACAAATTGCAATGCTACCAAAACCTGCTAATTTAAATCCCATCTACACTTCTTTAAAAGAATTAGAAGAATATGCTTGGGAATTAGAAGAAGATATTGAAGAATTAAGTAAGCAAGTAGCTATTGTATCAAAAGAAAATGAAATACAAGATGCTATGCTTGAAGAGATTAAATTAGAATCGGGTAATCCGTTATCTAATTAATACGTCAAGCCTCGGGAGTGGTCGCCCAACACTGGAGGATATATGGCAGAAAAACAAGAACAACCAACTGCACAAGTTAATCAAGACTTAATGCAAGAGGTTATTAATAAAATAGCTTCACAACGAAATGAAGCCTATAATAAAATAGCGACTTTAGAAATTCAATTAGGCAATTTACGAAAAGAAAATATGCGATTGAAAGCGACTATAGAAGCTGAAAAGGAGTTTAAGAAAAAGGATAAATAACCATGGCTTTAATTAAAAAAATGCAAACTGGTGGAGAAACAACTGAACAAAAAGTTGAAGAGCTTGTCACTGAACAAGCAGGTATAGGTGATACAACACCAACGCTACCTACTGGAACAGAAGTTGACCCCGTTTTATTAGAAGAACAATCTAATGAGCTTTTACAACAACAAGCATTAGGAGAAGCACCTGCTGTAACAACAGCACAAACTCCAACAACAGGTATTGAAGTTGATGTACCTCAATCCCCTAATGTAGCAACATATACTGCATATACAACTCCTAATACTCCAGAAGCACAAGCGGCACAAGGCACATTAAACTCTCAAGCTATTATTGGTAATATACAAGGTGCTGTATCAGACGCGGCACAAGCAGAGGCGGCACAAGGTACTGTTAGCCCAGAGGCAACTGTCCAATATCAATTATCAAAATTATTTGATTCAATTGGAACAGGAAAAGATTTACCGGCGTGGGCCGCACCGGCTGTTCGTAAAGTGTCCGCTATTATGGCACAGCGTGGTTTAGGGTCATCGAGCATGGCGGCGGCGGCAATGACACAAGCGGTTATGGAATCTGCTATACCTATTGCGGCGGCTGACGCACAGACATACGCAAAATTAGATTTACAAAATTTAACAAATCAACAACAAGCTACATTGCAAAACGCGGCAACGGTAGCGGCAATGGACAGAGCCAATTTAAGCGCTCAATTACAATCAGGAATTAACAATGCAAGAAACTTTCTATCCATTGACCTAGCAAATCTCACTAATCAACAAAAAACAAATGAATTAGAATATCAAGGAATACTACAAACACTATTCCGTGACCAAGCCGCTGAAAACGCGGCAAGGCAGTTTAATGCCAAAACACAAAATGAAGTTGATATGTTTTTTACTGAATTAGGCACACAAGTTGAAAACGCAAATAAAAACAGAGTAGCGGCTCAACAACAATTTAATGCTGACCAATCAAACGCACAATCACGTTTTGTTGCACAGTTACAAGATTCAAGAGAAAAATTTAATCAAAACATGCAATTGCAAATAAATCAAAATAACACACAGTGGCGTAGAAATATTAACACCGCAAATACAACACTACAAAATGAAGTTAATAGATTAAACGCACAAAATTTATTGCAAATGAATCAAAACCAACTAAATAACTTATGGCAACGATACCGTGACGAAGCATCATGGTTAATGCAAAGTGCAGAGAATGCAAAAGCAAGAGCCCATCAAGTTGCTATGTTTGCTCAAGAGTCAAGTTTTGACCAAGCAATGTATGAACAAAAAACAAAAGATATTACAATGGCAGAGCTAGGGCGTGGCGTTATCAAAGGTATATTTAATTTATTTTAGGAGACAGTAATGGGACTTAGAGATTTTTTTGATGATATAATTCCAAATGAGTTAAAAGGCTCACTTGGTAAAGTGGCCGCTATTGGAGCATCTGCTTACTTTGGATATAAGTATGCCCCTACGGTATATAAAGCGGCTAAAGAGTTTATTGGACAACCCGGTGTTGGAGCCGCAGTTGATTCCGGGCAAGAAGCTACCGGTATGTATGCACTAGCAGAAAAATTTAAAAAGTATTCTGATAATCCATTGGTAAAGTTTGGTAAAGGTGTAGTAGGTCAAACCTATTTAGGTAAAGGAAAAGGTTATGAAGAAGACACACAAGGAGCTGAATATCTGGCAAATTTACAAGCACTTAATTCTAGATATACAGGAAATAAATTTAGTAGTGTAACACCCGGTGTTAGCACATTTCAAACAACACAAGTTAGAAATCCCGGCTTTGAAAATGTGCGTGTACAACAAGGTCTATTAAACATGAATAACTTTATGGCTGACCTAATGGATAACGGCCGTATTGATAGTAGTTCATTATATGCTGAAGGCCCAAGGGGAACAACTGTAAAAGTTGGCTCTGCAGGTTTAAAAAGCATGAAAACTATAGGATAAAAAATGAAAAACGATATTAATAAAATTGACAATAATGTATTAAGAGGGGCAGAAACAGCGACACAAGACCCTTTTAATTTTCCTGTTCCGGGCCATTCTTTAACTGACTCACCAGATAAATGGTCTTGGGATAAACCTTCAAGAATGACCGACCCAAGTAAAGTTGTTGATTTTGTTGTTGATAAAATTGAATCACAAGGTGAAGTAAAAGAGCACTTTTTACGATTAATGGGTTCGGGTATAACAGTAGAAGAAATAGTAAACACTATTGGACTTGGCGGATTTACTGCAGGAGAGTTTACACCGGATGTTGCAGAAATAATTAAACCACCACTTGCTGTTTATTTTATTGGTTTAGCTATTGAAAATAAAGTTCCTGTTGTTGCTTTTAGTAAAAAAGAATTAGAAGAAGACGGTAAAATGATTTCACGAAGAGAAACTTTAGATATTATGGAAGAGCGTAATCCACAAGAATATTATCGTTTAATGAGTGCATTAGATAATAAAAAAGAAGATTTAAATATGCAAAAACCAGAAGACGAACAGCCTGCGGGTTTTATTAATATGGAGAATAAATAATGGGTTTTATAACAGGATTATATTCATTTTTAGGAGGGGCATCCGAACAATTTAGAACCGAAATTGATACGGCAAATAAAAATAAAATATTAGAGGCACAAGCTGAAGCAGAAAGACAGGCTCAGTTAGCAAAAAATATACAAGACCAAGCTAATTTTGATACTGAGATGGCTTTTAAAGTTGATGAACTTGCTTTTAAACAACATAAATTTGAAGTAGAACAAGGTTTTGCAAAAGATAAATGGATGTCTGAGTTAGCACAATGGGAAAAGGATTATGTATTAGAGTTAGATGGGTTTAAACTTAAACAAAAAGATATAGAAAATAAAATTAAGTTAGCACAAAGTGAGGATGAGCGCGCCGAATTATATCGCCAATTAGAAAATGAGAAATTTGGGTGGAAACAAAAACAAGATAAAATAAAAAATGAATTAAATATTGATGAAAATCAATGGAAAAAAGATATTGCTTACTTAGAATACTCAAATGATACTATGAAAGAGTTAGAAAAAGCAAAAAAAGGAACGCGTTCGTATAGTGATGATTTAAGCTTTAATCCAAAAGATTACACAGAAAAAGAAAGACCAAATGCATTTTTAGCATGGGCTGACTTAAATTTAACAAAAGAAAAAATTGATAGTCTTGATGAGGGAGGTAAACTAAAATTAAAACAAGATTTTGATTCTTATCACCGATTACTTTTAAAAGATTTAGCTTTTACAACACCGGGAGCAGAAGGCCAATATCTTGACACATTAGGCCCTAATGGTTTAGGAAATGCTATGGCAATGGGCGACTATCTTGGGGTATCTATAAAAGAAGGAATAAAAGAAAAAGCAATACAAGACGCACAGGCAAACGGCGTAAAAGCAGATGATGTAATTGTTAATTCTGATATCATTGAACAATCAGATGGGTCTACTGTGCCAATTATAACAACAAATGTTGTTAACTATGAAGAGCTAGCAAAAAATAATGGTTTTGAATCAAAAGACCAATTAGTTTCTTCTATCGATAATTTAGTAGCAATTGGTAAAAAACAATCAAGTGCTGTATTCTCTACACTAGAACCAAATCTATCACCATTTCGTGATAGGTCGGCATTAGTTGCAGAGTTAAATAACAGAGAAATACCATTATCAATTTTAAAATTAGGAAAATTTTATAATGATATTCAAGAATCAACTTTTGATAAAGTCAAGGTATCAACAAATTATGATGCAATGATTACAGCCGCATTTTCTGAAGGTATATTAACTGTTGATGAAACAGGAAGAATACATGGTGAAGAACAATTAATTGATTTCTTACATTTAGTTCAACCAGAGTTTGAATATAGCAGACGTAAAAGTGGTAAATTCCAAGTTGCATCATCAAGTGTTGATGCTTATAATCAACAAGATAAAATTAAACCAAATGATATACGTGCACAAAACGAAGCCGCTAACCAAGCACTAGGAACAACACGACAGCTAAAAGAAGTTGTTAATAGAGATGATAGTGGTGACTTATTAGGTGCTTCACTAAATATAGCAACTAGTTTGTATGGCGGTATAAAACAAGCAGGCTCGTTGAGTAATCTTTTTGGTGGAACAACGAATAGATTTGGTCAACGATTACGTACAGGTGATGGTACAAGTAATGCAGAAACAGGTGGTTTATCATCAGAAAAACTTAATGAAATTACAAAACAAATAGATGATGCTAATAGCATTTTAAGTGATGATACGCTAAGCGTGGCGGCAAAGAAAAAAGCTCAATTAACATTATTAAAATTTACTCTTGCATATCAAGTATCCATGGCGCTACAAGGTGGTTCTGGCGGACGTACAATATCTGACCAAGACGTTGATAACATTCTTAATTCATTAGCTTTAACAGAAAACTATTTTAGTTTTGATACAAAAGAAAAAACAACAGCGGCTTTAGATACATTAGAAGAATTTTTGGAAACTATTGCATTGCGAACAAAATATGCTGACCAAAATACAATGAAAGCGTTACGCACATATGATGCAACAGTTGAAATTTTAAATTCCATATCTAAAAATGGTGGTATCTCTTCGTCCCCGGAAGGACTTAAAGAAGGTATGATGGAACGTGCAGATATTGGTTTAGCAATTGACCAAGATGTTGATAAGGCTTACAATCCTAGTACCTATCAAAAACAATGGGCAATAGTTGCCGGTAATAATAACACACCAGTATACGTTGAACGAAAAAAAGACGGATACGGGTTTGACCCACTTACTGCAAGATACATCCCCGCAGATGTTTATAATGAAATGGTTAAGGAACTTAATATTCCAGATACTAGTCAACTACAAGTACAACCATTTAGTGATGGTTTAGAATACAAAGGCATGGCAGTTAAAAATATTTTAGGACAATAATTATGGTAGAACAAGTAAATCTTGACAAAATGCAGAATACTATGAATACGGAGCCAGTGGCTGACCCACTTGCTGAAATCCAAGCAACAGGTGTAGGGCAATACGTTACACCTTTTTATCAAAAAAATATTTCCCCCAATCTTATAAATTTACCACCAGATTATGCATTATTTTTTACTCCGGGTAAAACCGAGTATGAAAATATGCTTAAAGATAATGGTGCACCAATTGGTTATGAAAATGGAGTAAAGCCAGTTTACGTGGATAAAAATCTATCTATGGAAGATAGACTAAATCAGGTATATTCTATTCAGAATAACTTGGTAGAAAACATAAGCCCGTCAAAAAATTATGACGCTGTTACAAATTTACGTGATACAGAGGGTGTCGTTTATGTAGAAGAAAAGGGTGGATTTCGAACTGTTAATATAAAAGAAGAAAAAG
>Ga0209929_1000747_pt1 | contig 11959 bp, 13 predicted proteins | sample SalPon2_C_H2O_MG_2_FD_185731 | JGI IMG/M metagenome (GOLD analysis project Ga0209929, IMG submission 185731) | Salt pond water microbial communities from South San Francisco under conditions of wetland restoration - Salt Pond MetaG SF2_C_H2O_MG... ... | reverse complement strand
CTGAAGAAGTAACTGAAGAGGCTAAAATTGAACTTTCACAAGATGAAATGGATGATCTTCATAAAGATGGTGAAGTAAAAAAAGGTGATGATGTCATTAAATATAAAATGAAAGTATCTGAACTTAAAGCTAAAATTAAAGAAGATATTCTTTCTTTACTACAAGAGGAGGAAGAAGAAGAGGATGAAGTAGAAGTTGAAGACAAAATTGAAGTTGATACAGAAGAACCATCTACAGATATAGCTACAGATGGTGCTGGTCTTACAACTGACGAACAAGAAATTCAAGATAGCCTAAAATTAGCATATGATAATGCAGTTGCTATTGGCGATCAAAAATTAGCCGATCAAATCGGTAACTCAATTACATTTTTTACTAGAACTCACGTTGTAGAAAGATAAGATGTTAAACGAACGTAAACTCACCGAAAATGAGATAGAGCAAAGGAAAATCGCTCTCAAAGGTTTGTTGAAAAACAAACGTGCTCTAGTTAAAAAATACGGTGCGGATGCGGAAAAAGTTATGTATGGAATAGCCACTAAACAAGCTAAGAAAAAAGTTGAAAAAATGAACTTAGATAAACTTAAAGAAATGATCCAGGATGCTCTTACAGTTAAAGAGGCATCCCCTTTTGTATTAGCGGCAGACGCAGCTAAAGATGCAGGTAAAAAAGAATTTGAATTTCCTGAAGGAAGTGGTAAAATGCATCCTGTAACAATCAAACAGGATATTAAAGAAGATAATGTAGATAAATTTCTTTTAAAAGATCTTTTAGACATGGTTTCAACACATGCAGCAACTGCTGGACTTACAGATCAAGATGCTGCTGAAGAATTATTATACGCTATAGGTGATGCTTTTAATTTAGGTGTTGATGTTTTAAAAGGACCTAAACTAGAAGAAAATCTTATTAAAGAATTTATTGGTGGCGATACAGAAAAAAGAATATCTGATCTATTTGATAAACTAGTTCCTGGTTCTGGTAATGCTGATACTGTAGAAGGTGAAATTATTAGAGCATTAAATAGAATTATCTACAGATGGGGTAATGATGGTGACCATTTTGCACAAGGTTATGGAGCTGAAACAGCTGGCCCTGCTATGGAATTTTTAACTGATGCCCCAGGCATACCTTCAGAAATAAGAGCTAAATTTAAAGCTTGGGAAGATGATAACTTTAGTAATGATTACGATAAGGAAGAATTAGAGGATCTAGCTCAAATAGCTTTACAATATGTTGAAATGAAAGTAAGAAAAGATGAACTTACTAAAAATGAAGACGACATATTTAATTATGGTGACAAATACATTCAGCATGTAAGAGATATGGAAGCTGAGGAAGATGAATATGATGATTATTATGATGATGAGTATGAAGATGATGAAGATTACTTACAAGAAGAAGTAGGAGAAACTGATAAAATAGCTTCAGATATCCAAAAAGCACTTAATAAACACCAAAGAGATGCTGTTAAATCATATCAAATTTTACAAGCTAGAAAAGCATTAAATAAAGGAGATATTAAAAAAGCTAAAAAAATTGTTAGTAGATATTTACAAGAAGATCTAGACGTAGGTCATCAAGACAACGAACCCCACATGCTTAAAAAAGATTTATATAGAATAGCTAAATATGCAGCTGAACTATATAAAATGATGGATAAATACGATCAAGGTGGAGAAGTAGATTTTCCACATTGGTGGCAAGCTAAAGTTACTAAGGCAAAAGATATGATGGTATCTGCTAAACACTATTTAGATGGTGAAGAAAAAGTAGACCAAATCGATGCTATGTTAGATGTTAATGAAATAGATAATAGTGAATATGCTATGAAGCTTAGAGCACTTAAATCTCAACCTGAACCTTCTAGAGGAATAGATTACGATGAAGCTTTAACTTTAAGAGGTATAAAAGCTGAAATCGAAGCTGAAATTGCTCAATTATATAGAGACATGGAACAAGAAGCTGAACCAGAAGGTGGTGAGGTAGCTGATAGATATGGACGTGAATTAGAAAGGTTAGAAGACCGTTTATATAAAGTTCAAAAACAACTTCGTGATTATGATATGAACGAAGGAGTAAATGAAATAGGTATGTTTCATGACCCTCGAATGTCAAGTGGAAACTTTGATCATTTAACTCCTGATCCAAAAGAAGACCAATTAAAAACCGCTTACGCTGCTTTAGAAAAAGCAGAAATGGATGGTGATATTAGAAAGCAAGAATTAGCTCTAGCTGCAATCGACCTAATTAAAGGCAAACTTAACGAAGCAATGGATGGTGGTCAATTATTTGATTATTTTAATAAAAAATATTCAGTAGGTGACCATTTTCACAGTGATGATAGTTACATTGTTAAAAGAGAACCATCTGGAAAAGATCAATATGTAATATTTGATTACGATAAAGATAAGGACCAATTCCAAATCAGACAAATGGGTGGTTATAGAATTGATCAAAAAGAAGCTGAAAAAGCTGGAATGAGAGAAACAAGCAGATTAGCTAGAGCAGGAATGGATGCTTATATGGTAGATGGTAATTACTCACCAACTCCCATTTCAGCTGAAGGTTTAAAAGATATAGTTGATCACGTAATGGGTGGTTTAAGTAGAGAAGCAGCTGCTCAACAAGATTTTTATGCTAGAAGAGGTAAAACTTCAGGTACTATAGATGAAGAAAAAATCGAAGTAGACGCTGATACTAAATTTGAATTACCTTTAAAACATCTTATCCAAAAACACGTTAAAGAGGTAATGAAAGAAAAACTCACTAAAAGATCATCAGTAGAAAAACATATTGAAGATTTCAAAGACTCAGATGCACCACAATTCAAAGGTAAATCTCAAGAAAAAAGACGTAAAATGGCTGTAGCAGCTTATTTGTCTAAAAAAGATAAAAAATAATGACAGCTTCTGAACTAAAAGAAAAAATAAAAGTACTTGTAAAAAAAGTATATAAAGAAAGAGGCAAAGGAGAAGATGCTGCTATCGCATATGATGAGCTAGTTAAATTTCCTGAACTTAAAGCAGTTATTATAGATTTACTTACAGTTGATTTTGATAAATTTTTAGAATCAGTAGACTGGATCGCTCCACGTCCTTCAACTTTTCGTATAAATCTGTTGAATGGTGAAAACTTTGTTCTTATATTTGATCCTAGAAGTTGGATAGCCCAAGTATCAGGTAAAAAATATTATCTACTTAATTTAGATGAAGAAGAAATGGCTGCTAAAGCTATATCTCGTTTATTATCATATGGGGGTAAAACAGCAACAGGTGCAGGAGCAGATGTTGAAGGAGCAGAAGAAATAGAAACCGAAACAGAAACGGAAACTGAAGAAGCATAATGAGCATATTTGATAAATTTTTTAAAAAATTCGCTTATAAATTTGATAAGGGATATCCTGATATGGATAATCCTTCTGATGTTTCTTTATTAGAATCTTTAATTACTGAGGCAGTTGGGTATAAATTTAACTTAAATGAATTAGTTAAATTGGAATATGATGTTTTAACTGATGAAGCTAAAAAAATTGCTCAAGAATTAATATCATTATTAGGTATTACCCAAGACCAAATTAAACCCGCATCTAAAAATAAAATTGTTATATATGACGATAACCGTGATGTATTAACAGATAGAATTGAAGATTCAGGAAAATATGGTAAAAGAAGACATCCTAGAAATGGTAACTTTAAAATAGGAGATGTCTTTATATTACTAAAACCAGGAGCTAAAGGAGGTGAATATTATGAATTAAAACCTCAACAATTAGGTATAACTTTAGATGAAAAAATATCTTTATCTACTTTATTTAAAGAATTAGAACGTGGAGTTAAAGACAATAAAATAATGTCTGATGAACAGAAAAAAGTTCTTTTGTATGCTATAAATAAAGAAAATAAACCCACACAAGAAGAAATTACTTCTGCAATGGAAGCCCCAAGTTTTTATAATGAAACACTTAAAAATTTAGGAGAACCATTAGGGGCACTAGTGTATGGACAAGCTAATGGGTTTGATTCTGTAGAATTTCCGGGTGCTGGAAATTATCCTTTAATTGATTATTTACTTTATAATGGAGATGAACAAGTACAAGTAAGTGCTAAAACATCAAAAGGAATGGGCAATACAGTCAAATTAAATGACTTAAAAAAGGTAGTAGAAAAAAAAGAAGGTGAAATTGATGATAAAAAACTTGAAGTAATTGATACTATTTCATCTAAATCCGTACTAGAAGGCCCTTTAGATTTAATAGAAAAAATAGGAAGTTCTAGTTTAAAAAATGAATTAAAAGCATTTTATAAAAAATACCCTAAATTTCCTCAAATCAATAATCCTTATGATAGGGAAGCTCATGCCGAAAGAATTCAATTAGAGAAAAAATTAATCAAAGAATTAAATGCTAATCCCGATTATAACTTTAATGATTTGTTTAATGAATATATAGCTGTTAGATATATAAAATATAAATTAAACCCTAAAACATTAGAAGATGGGTATGATACAATCGATTCAGGCCAATTTAATGTTTCTTTAGCATCAAAAAATAGTCCAGGACACGATTCAGATAGAGTGGGATTAGCTGTTAAAAAATTAAAAACTAAATAATATGTGTAGCTGCGGATGTAATACTTGCGAAACAAAAATAAGAGGTCCTTTACTAACGGAAGGTAAAGTTAAGTCTTTACTATCTGAAGGCCTACAATATCACATAGACAAAAAAATACCATTATTTGAAACAGTATATCGTATTGGTTCAGATAAACATCTATCTTTAATTAAAGAAGCTAGAAAAATGTATTCACGTAATGTAATCGATTTATGTGAAGAAGATGAAGCGTTAATTGGTACACATTTAGGTGAATTTGCTTTATATGAAGGCGAATCTGTACCTTTAGATTTACCTATGTTAAATGAAAAAGGTGCGGATACTGCCTGGGAAGATGAAGAAGGTAACAAAGTAACCTTACAGGATATTTTAGATATGACTAAAAAAGTCCCTCAAAAAGATTACCCAACCGAAAAATTAGCAAAAATAGTACTAAACTGGGATGATAACCCGGAAGAAGTTGAAAGAATAGATCAAGTAGAAATTTCTAAACAGTACCCTATTTTAATAATGATTGATGAAGCTGGAAAGATTCAATGGATTTTAGACGGTAATCATAGAGCACAAAAAGCATTAAGATCTAAAGCAGAAACTATCCCAGCCAAACTAATCAAACCTTCTATGTTAGATACCAAAGCTAAAAAAGTTTTATTAGGTGTTGTTGATGAAAACGTGCTAAATGAAGAAGAAATTGAAGAAGCTGAATTTAGAGGTAAAGATGTACCACTAAATAAACCAAAACGTGGTGGTTCAAAAGCATATTATGTTTATGTACGTGATCCTAAAACTAAAAAAATTAAAAAAGTATCATTTGGATCCGGTGGTTTAAGAGCTAAAATTAAAAACAAAGAAGCTCGTAACGCATTTGCTGCTAGACATAATTGCAAAAATAAAAAAGATAGAACTAAAGCAGGATATTGGTCATGTAATTTACCAAGATACGCTCCAGCATTAGGGTTAGGTGCTAAAATGAATACTTTCTGGTAAAATGGATCCATACGTAAATAAAGGTAATATAAGAACGTTTTCGAAAGATGTAAATAAACTAGAATTAGTTTGGCATCAAGACGCTGAAGATAGAGATATCGAAGTATTAGAAGGTAAAGGATGGGAATTACAAATGGATAATGAATTACCCTTTGAATTAGTAAAGGGAGATCGTATATTTATAACAGAAGGTAGAATACACCGAATATTAAAAGGTACTACTGATTTAAAAATAAAAATAAATTAAAACATATAGAACAGATTCATAGCCTGTTCGATTAGAAATAATTAAAGAGATCTGTGGCCTCCATTTGGAGGTCACACTTAAGTTTCGTATATTAACGTGTTAGAAATAGAAGTATAGATGGATATAGATAAAGAATTTTATTTAGTAAGAAAAAATGAAGGTAATTCATTTCAAAGATTAATGATGTTTTTTTTAGAACAAAACAAAAAACATGGTGCAGATTTCGGAGTAGCAGGAATGTATAATACTTTAAATAGATTTTATGGTGAGTAAAAACGTAGTAATGATTGGAGCAGGCGTAGCAAATGTAAATGCTGCTACTAAGCTAGTTGACAACGGATTTAAAGGTAAAATCACTATTATTGATATGGGTAAAGACCCATATAGAAGACCATATGAAGAGGTAATGACAGGTTTCTTAGGAGCAGGAGGTTGGTCTGATGGTAAATTAACTTACCATACTGCTATTGGTGGTCATCTTTCTAAGTATACGGGTGAAGAAAAAGCAATGGAGTTGATGGATCAAGTAATTGAAAACTTTAAACGTTTCCACCCTAAACCAGAGGAAGTACAATGTTCAAACCCAGTTGCAGAACCAGATTTCATTAAACCATACTTCGGTTTACGTTTGTTTCCTGTATGGCACGTTGGCACAGATTATCTACATGAAATAGGTAAAAATTGGTATGACTTTTTAGTTGATGGTGGTGTGGAATTTCATTGGGAAACTAAAGTAACTGAAATTGATTTTGATAATCAAGAATTATATTGTGATTGGAATACCCCAAAAGAAACAATAAAATATGATAAACTTATTTTTGGTGTAGGTAAATCAGGTATTGATTTTGGTAAACAATTAGCTGAAAAATATGATTTACCAACTGAACCTAAACCAGTACAAATAGGTGTTAGATTTGAAGCACCACAAAAACACTTCCAGAAATTAATTGATATAAGTTATGACTTTAAATTATATAGAAAATATGAAGACAAAGGAGTATCATTACGTTCTTTCTGTACAAACAATAATGCAGCATATGTTGCCGTTGAAGAAACGTATGGAGATCATAGCTACAATGGACACGCTAAAAAAGATGAAGCATTCCGAAATGACATGACCAATTTTGGTATATTAATGGAAGTTAGGGGCATTGAAAAACCATTTGAATGGTCTAGAGACGTAGTTAAAAAACTACAGATAGATGGTACTGGTTTATATTATAGTCCAAGTAGAGAACCATCTACAACATCTGAAGGTGTGAATGTATCAGCTGTTAAAGTAGATAGATTACATGAAATTGCTAAAGCAATGCAACCCTATTTTTGGTATGTATTTGAATTTATCGAGGATATGAAAAAAGTCTTCCCAACACTTAAAGATGATTGGGGTATTTATGTACCTGAAGTAAAATATTTATCTCCTGAGCCACTCGTCGATTATTCCAATCTGGCCCTGACCAAGTATCCCAATGTCCACTTTGTTGGTGATGCACTTTCTGCTAGAGGAATAACGGTGAGTGGTGCACAAGGTACTTTAGTAGCGGAAAAAATTTTGGAGAACTAAAATATTCTTCGTATATTTACATCATATAAAAAATTAAAATATGTCTAAATTTCCAAAAACAAGAAAATTAATAAAACCTGAAGATGGTACTGTAGCTATAACGTGGGATAATAAACTACATAATTGGGAAGGCCCTGCTTTGTATCCTGAAGGAGATGAAAGGAAAGCTCAATATTTTCTTTATGGTATAGAATATTCAAGAGAAGATTGGAGTGAAAGAGTTAAACAAAGAGAAGGATTACCTTGGTATAAAACACCTTCTATATTAGCAGATAGAGGAGCTGCAAGAAATTAAGATAATATGAAAATAGGTTTATGTGGTACAATGAGTGTAGGTAAAACTACACTTGTTAATGCCTTAAAAGAAACAAAACAATTTAAAGATTATATGTTTAGAACAGAACGTTCTAAATATTTAATGGAACAAGGTATCCCACTTAATACAGATTCTACATTAAAGGGTCAAACTGTATTTTTAGCTGAACGTTGTGCTGAACTAATCCAAACAGATATTATTACAGATAGAACAGTAATAGATGTTATGGCATTTACTTTAAATGCAAAATCAATACCTCATCAAGATAAAGAAGCATTTGAAGCATATGCTAGTGAATTTGTTAGAGATTATGATTTTATATTTTATATTTCTCCTTATGGAATAGATATTGAGGATAATGGTGTAAGGGAAACAGATGAACATTATAGAGATTTAATTGATTTTACTATTACAACTCTTATTAAAAGATATGGTTATAGATGCCCTAAAATAGAAAAGATATCTGGATCTACAGATGAGCGTATCCAACAAATATTGAATATTACAGGCCTTTAACATATTTATAATAAAACCTATTATAATGAAAAAATCTGAGTTAACTGCTTTTATTAAAGAGGAAATTAAATCTACACTTAATACAGAAGGTGTTTGGAGTAAAGGTGATGATACCGCAATTAGAGATTTTATTCTTGATGTAGAACAATTAAAAGATGACTACTATAATATTGTGGGTAGTGATGATGTATTTAATGGTTTAGATACTGCTATTAATGCTGCCAATGAGTTAATTGCTATGAAAGAGGCAACATATAAAGTATCTGCAGATAAAGTAGATAGTATAAAAGATAAAGTTTCTGACGAGGATACTGTTGAAGTAACAGAAGATGAAGATAAAGAACCATCTAAAGCGGATCTTAAAAAAACTAAAGGTTTAGCTAAAGCAAAGGAAGAACTTGCTCAATTAACTAAACAAATGAAATCTTTAGCCCGTGATTATAAAAAAGCTGAAGGTACTGAAAAAGAAAAAATTGTAGCTGATCTTAAAAAGAAAACAAAACTTAAGAAAGAATTAGAAGCTATTATAGATAAATAAAAAATGTTATGTTAACATGGCTAAAAAGAAATTACCCATTATTTGTTATAGTAGGGGCATGTATAATAGCCTTTAACTTTTTTGGGGAAAAAGAAGATTATGTAGGGGAATATAATGCTAAAATAAAGGCATTAGAACAAAAAGTCGATTCGTTACATCATATAAATGACGAGTTGACTTTTAAAATTGATACTTTAAACGTACAAATAACAAAATTAGATCAAGAACTCGATTTTAAAGATAATAGAATAAACAACTTAAGATATGAAATTAGCACTAAAGTTGATGCTGTTGATAACTTTAATGACAACGAGCTTGAAAGGTTTTTCACAGAGCGCTACAGACAGTACCTCGATTCAATTGCAAAAGCCAATAGCACGTCTAGTAATTAAAGATCTTATAACAGGAGATGGAGCTAAAGATGAATTAGCCCTTACATTAGATAAAATAAAAATTTTAGAACAAAAAATAGTTCTAAAAGATAGTATTATTTTAAATTTAAATTCCCAAATAGGAAATTTTGAATCTATAATGCTTACTAAAACAGATCAATTAACCATATCCCAAGAGTTATCTAAAAAATTAGAAACAGATCTGCAAAAACAAAAATTAAAAAACAAATTAACTATGGGGGCAGGTATACTAGGAATAGTAGCTGTTGCCATACTAGTAAAATAGTATGTCAGATCTTAAATTAGTCATAAAACAAGAATATTTAAAATGTAAAATGGATCCTGTTCATTTTATGCGTAAATATTGTTATATACAACACCCACAACGAGGTCGCATACAGTTTAACCTATACCCCTTTCAAGAAAAAGTACTTAAATTATTTAGAGACAATGATTATTCTGCTGTATTAAAATCTAGACAGTTAGGTATATCGACCTTAGCAGCAGGTTATTCTTTATGGTTAATGACATTTCATAAAGACCGAAATGTGTTAGCATTAGCAACAACTCAAGCAACAGCAAGAAACTTAGTAACAAAAGTACAATTCATGTGGGAAAATTTACCTTCATGGCTTAAAGTAGATTCAGCTGAAAATAACAAATTATCTTTAAGATTAACTAACGGTTCAAAAATACAAGCTAAATCCTCTAATGCCGATGCCGCACGTTCAGAAGCAGTATCTTTACTAATAGTAGATGAAGCTGCTTTTATTGATAATATTGCTGAGACATGGGCTTCTGCACAACAGACACTAGCGACTGGTGGTGGTGCAATTGTATTATCTACCCCTTATGGTACTGGGAACTGGTTTCACCAAACATGGGTTAAGGCAGAACAAGCTGAAAATGATTTTTTACCTATTAAATTACCTTGGTATGTCCACCCAGAACGAGACCAAGCCTGGAGGGATAGGCAAGATGAATTACTAGGTGACCCTAGATTAGCAGCACAAGAGTGTGATTGTGACTTTAGCACCTCAGGTGACATTGTATTTTACAATGAGTATTTAGAGTACTATGAAAAAACTTATGTTAAAGACCCTTTAGAAAAACGAGGGGCAGACCAAAATTTATGGGTTTGGGAATCCCCAGACTATAGTAGAGACTATATTGTAGTAGCTGATGTGTCTAGAGGAGATGGTAAAGACTTTTCAGCATGTCATGTAATTGATGTAGCGAATAATGTACAAGTAGCAGAATATAAGGGCCAAATTGGCACAAAAGAATATGGACATTTGCTAGTAGGTTTAGCCACCGAGTATAATGAGGCAATGTTGGTAATTGAAAATGCTAATATAGGTTGGGCAACTATACAAGTAGCAATAGATCGTGCATATTCTAACCTCTACTATTCACAACGGAGTGACTCCCCAAATGCTAATTCGTATTTTGATAAATATCAAGACCACTCCAAAATGGTAGCTGGTTTTACTATGTCCTCTAGAACAAGACCTATGGTAATAGGTAAATTTCAAGAGTATATTAGTGATAAAGGAGTAACAATACAATCTAGAAGGTTGATAGAAGAAATGAAAGTATTTATCTGGAAAAATGGACGCGCTGAAGCACAAAGTGGATATAACGATGATTTAGTTATGTCATTTGGTATTGCCATGTATATTAGAGATACAGCATTAAAAATGAGACAACGTGGTTTAGATGCAACCCGAAATGCATTAAATAACATAACAGTAAATAGAACAGCATATCAAGGTGGTTATTTCTCCAGTGGAACAGATAACCCTTACCATATAGATACAGATGGTGGTAAAGAAGATATTAGTTGGCTTCTTAAATAATATTTATAATAATAATTATATACAATGGCGGATAAAGGCTTATTTAGTAGACTACAAAGATTGTTTTCAACAGACGTAATTATACGTAATGCAGGTGGAAACCAGGTAAAAGTAATTGATAGTAACACAATTCAAACTAGTGGTGAATTGCAAACTAATTCTTTAATTGATAGATATAATAGGATTTTTTCTACAAGTCCTTCTTCACTATATGGATCCCAATTTAATTTTAATTACCAATACCTTAGACCCCAATTATACTCAGAATATGATGTGATGGATCAGGATGCAATTATTGCTTCTGCCTTAGATATTATTGCTGATGAATCTACCTTAAAGAATGATATGGGTGAAGTATTATCTATTCGTTCATCAAATGAAGACATTCAAAAAATACTTTATAATTTATTTTATGATGTATTAAACATAGAATTTAATTTATGGTCATGGGTTCGCCAAATGGCTAAATATGGTGATTTTTTCTTAAAATTAGAAATATCAGAAAAATTTGGTGTGTATAATGTTATTCCTTATACTGCCTATCATATTGAAAGACAAGAGGGGTTTAACATAGAAAACCCTTCAGAAATTCGTTATAAATATTCTCCAGATGGTTTAGTTAATACAAATTCCGGAATGTATAATGTACCAGGAGCAGGAACAGATAATTCACCTGGTATTTTCTTCGATAACTATGAAATGGCCCACTTTAGGCTAATTGGTGACACCAATTACCTACCTTATGGCCGTTCTTACGTTGAACCAGCTCGTAAATTGTTTAAACAATATACTTTAATGGAAGATGCGATGTTGATTCATAGAATTGCTCGTGCGCCTGAAAAACGCATTTTTTATATGAATGTTGGATCTATTCCCCCAAATGAAATAGATGCATTTATGCAAAAAACTATTTCAAATATGAAACGT
>Ga0209929_1000742_pt1 | contig 12016 bp, 17 predicted proteins | sample SalPon2_C_H2O_MG_2_FD_185731 | JGI IMG/M metagenome (GOLD analysis project Ga0209929, IMG submission 185731) | Salt pond water microbial communities from South San Francisco under conditions of wetland restoration - Salt Pond MetaG SF2_C_H2O_MG... ... | reverse complement strand
TAGTTTCGTGTATGAGGATCAACAGGTAAATACGCCAAACACTTCTTATGTGGTGATTGGATTAAGTCCAAATACAACGTATTATTACAGGGTAAGGGCAAATGTAGAGTCTAGGATTTTTCAGTTTACTGTTGATACTACTGAAAGCGGAGTCAGTGCATCCGACCAATTTACACTACCATTAATAACATCCACAGGTTTAGATGCTGAGGTTTATTGGGGTGATGGCACAACCGATAACATTACTGACCACACTGCACCCGAAGTAACGCATACTTACCCAAGTTCGGGAACGTACACGATTAAGATAACGGGTGATTTATTAGGATGGCAATTTAATAATGGTGGAGATAGAGTCAAGATGGGTAACGTATCTAAATGGGGTGCTTTGAATATTAGTGTAGATGCGGGATTTTGGGGATGTGATAATCTTACCTCAAGTGCAACGGATGCACCGACAATTACAAGTACGAGTTTATTTCGTTATTTTAGGAATTGCGTTAATTTTAATGGAAATATATCAAACTGGAATATTACAACTGTCACAAGTTTGCGTGAAATGTTTAGGTCTGCAATAGTATTTAACCAAGATATAGGTATTTGGAGTCTTAGTAATGTTACAACTGTTGAGCAAATGCTTTACAGTGCAATAGCATTTGACCAAGATATACATAACTGGGATATTAATCAAGTTAGTAATTTTAATTCATTCTTGACTTTTGCTGCCCTATCAACGACCAACTATGATGCATTATTAGTAGGATGGGAAGCAAACCTACAAGCCGCTTATCCTGGTGGTGCGGGTTATCCTTATACGATTAGTATTGACTTTGGGGGTTCTGAATATACCTTAGGAAGTGCAGCAGAAGCCGCACGTTTACGATTAACAGACCCAACTATATTCGCTTGGACTATAACAGACGGAGGAGGAGTATAAAATATGTCAGATAATTCAACTTTTGAAATAAAATACCCATCTGAAAAAACGTATTGGATTTTTTGGACGGACAAAGTATCTCAGTTCGTTTACGGATGGACAGAAACAACACAACAAACCGATACGGGGCAACCTAATTGGTGGACTACCACAGATGAAGAAGAGTGGGTTGCTAAATTAGAAACAGAGTTTAACACTAATCCATTCCCAGAAGAAGATGATAACACCGTATAGTAATATAATATCAGTCACTACGTTAGGGGCAAACCTATTACTCGACACCTACACGGGGGCGTCTGCTGCTTATTCTTTGCGATTATTAAGTACGTCATACACGGGAGATGCTATTGAGGTAAGAAGGGCATCAGACAACGCAACGCAAGATATCGGTTTCGTAAATAATGAGTTAGACGTTACAAGCCTTGAAAGTTTTTGCAGTGGTACTAATGGATTTGTAACAACTTGGTACGACCAATCAGGCAATGGTAGAGATGCTACACAAGGGACAGACGTAAATCAACCACAGATTGTTTCAAGTGGAAGTGTGATTTTGGAGAACGGAAAACCTGCGGCACAATTTGACGGAAGCAATGATGTTATGACAGCATCGGGCTTTGGCACGGGTTCGGAAAGAAGTGTATTTTTTACTATGCGTGGAAATGGCAATGGTACTGGTTATGAAAATTACTATATTTTTTTAATTAGCCCACCATCAAGCACAGGTGATTTTATGCAAAATTATTCTTCGAACTATCAAGGTCAGATAAATGCAAATTTTAAAACAGATACGCTTGATATAAATTCATCGACTGCAGTAGACATTCAATCATTACTAACTACAATAAAAACAACATCAACAAGTGAACTTTTTCAAAATAGCACATCTTTAGGAACGGGAAGTGGAACACAAACTTTAGAAGATGAATTAAGTATTGGTAATTTTAGTAGCAATTATGCATTTTTTAAAATGCAAGAGATGGTTGTCTACAACTCCGACGAATCCTCTAACCGCACGGGCATTGAAACCAACATAAACGACTTTTACTCTATATACTATGTAGCCACAAATAGCGAATATCAAGACGTTTTAGACTATGCAGATTCTCAAGGCTACCAAAGACCATCATACGCTCAATGTGCGTTACAAGATGCTTTAGTCGGTGATTTAAAAGATGCGGGTGTGTGGAGTAAGTTAGATACCTTTTATGTATTTGCGACCGATGGCGATAGTGATTTTGCGGGTATTAATTTCATCGACCCTAACAACCACGAAATAACGGAAGTTAATAGTCCTACGTTCACTTCAAATGTAGGATTTACGGGCGATAACTTAAGTGCTTATCTTGACCCATCATACAATCAAGGTACGGATGGAGTAAATTGGAGTAATCCTAATGGTAGTTTTGGCGTATGGGTTGATACTCCTAATACTGTTAATCAAGACAGTTATATCGGGGATGTGGAAAATTTATCTGGAGATTATTCAACTATGAGGAGAGGAAATAGAAAGATAATAAATGGTAATTCGATAAGCATCGGATTAAATTTAAGTAACACCTTTGCTCATATAAATGTAAATTCATCACAAGCCGATTTATGGTATAATGGAAGCAATCAAGCAAGTTTAAGTCCGTCAGGTTTTGTGAATAGTACGGATATGACGTTTTTATCTGAAGGGGGGGCAGGTGCTTTTGCAGATGGTACTATTTCAATAGGTTTTTTTGGTGGAGATTTATCATCTGAACAGAGCGATTTTTATACGGCAGTAAATTCTTATATGACAAGTATATGATAGTACTACATCCAAACACAGAACAATATAACGCTTTAGATGGCTACCGCAACGGCAATTCTGTTTTGCGATTTGTCAAAGACGGAAGCGATAGATGGATAGTGGGACTAAATGTTTTAACAGACCCTAAGTTTTCAGCAATCCACGACCAACTTGACCAACTTGAACGAATTGAATACACACCAATACCCGAAGAAGAATAATGCAAGGATATACATTTAACACAGAACAAGAAGCAATCACCGCAAGACAACAAGCGGCAGATTACAAAGGCTACCCAATTAACCCAGGAGATACAACTATCTATTGGGTGAACTACAACTATTCAGAACTTGACGGTTTTTATTACATTCGTCACGTTGAAGGATTAGATGCGGTATTGGGTGAGCCAAGTGACATCACAATCACACCACACGAAGAACTATGAAAACATTTTTAGACGAAATAGGAATCAACATAATGCAATCCGTTGCAGGGTTGTTTGGCTCACTTTTGTTTTTAGGGAAGGAAGGAGCAAAGAATTTAAAACAGTCCTTGTTTGCCATTGTCACGGGTACGGCATCTGCAAATTATCTGACTCCCGTAGTAATGGAAATCTTAAAGATTGAAAATACCAAGTACGAGAATGGAGTTGCTTTTATTCTTGGGTTTTTAGGACTTAAAGGAGTTGAGGCGATAAGTAAAAGATTTTATAAAGAAAAAGTACAAGATGGAACTGATGCAAATAATAAATGAATTAGCAAGTCTGTTGGTATGCGTTAACGCTACCTTGTTTTACATCTTTGTATTTGGTAGGGAAGTGTCAAGAATTGATAAATTGCCATTGGCAGAAAAGATATTACTTAGAGTTGGATTGGCTTTACCTGCCGTTAGTGGGTTATGGAATGTCTTATACATGAGTTATCCACCGAATGCAGAAATAATCATGAACGTGGGATATGCTTGTCTATTTACTTGGGCATCTATCTTCCACTATAAGGAATTTGTAAAGAATGCCAAGAAATAAGATAGTTGGTAAAAACAAGCGTAAGGGCTCAAATAAAGCCACTGGGCGTAATTACTCTAAAGAAAAGAAGTATCAGTCCACTACGGAAAGAAAGAAGTACAGAGCAGCTCTAAATAAGGCTAATCGCAAAGCTGGTACATATGGCAATGGAGACAAGAAGGACATGAGTCATACAAAGAGTGGAAAGCTAGTTAAGGAATGTCAATCAAAAAACAGAGCTCGTAATAGAGGAAAAAAATGAAAAAATTATTTGAAATATTTAAAGGACAGCAAGGTGAATTCAGTAGTAAGCGTGTTGTAGGTATTGTAGGTGCAATTATTTTATTTGCAACATTTGCCGCTAATTCATTCTCAGAAGTGCATATCGCTCCAAGCGATAAGTTAGTGGAAGCAGTTGAGTGGGTAGTAATACTATGCCTAGGCTTTACTTCTGCTGAGAAGTTCTCTAAAAAATGAGAGCGTTAATACTAGCTGTATTACTGTCTAGTTGTTCAGCTAATTGGCACTTGAATAGGGCCGTTAAGAAAGATCCTAGTATCCTTCTTGAGCAAGTTGTAAAGATAGATACGTTTACAGTTAGAGATACGTTCACTTATCACGATACATTCGTAACAAATTCAGTTGATACCATTACCATTGATACAGGTAGTGTTCAGGTTCGTATTATTCGTGAGCATGATGTGATTAGGACTACAATCACTCAAAAACCAGATACTGCATACATTACCATTGAGAAGACATTACCTCCTAGAGTCATTAATAAACAGAGTTGGTTCAGGTGGTGGTACTTACTTCCTTTCTTTATTATTTGGGCTCTAGACAAGTTAAAATGATAAGGGCTATATTTGTAATATAATACAATGGAAAAAAATAAAATCACACAAGAAGAACTAGAGTTAATTCAGCAAATGAACACCGATTACACAAAAGCCAAAATGGCTATTGCGGATGCTGAGTTAACCAAACAGACATCTTTACACGCTATCGAAGTAATCCGTGAGCAGTTCTCTAATCACGAGAAGATATTGATAGATAAGTATGGTAAGGATGCTGTCATCAATATGCAAACTGGAGAAATAACACAAAAAGAAAATGGCAAAGATTAGCACATATGCTACCGATGGTAGTCCATCATTATCTGACAAAGTAATTGGCACTGAGGTGTCTTCTGACAACGCAACAAAAAACTACTTATTAAGTGATTTAAAAACACTTATGTTCAGTACGTTTGGTGTGTCTCAAATTATTGATGCATCATCAACTTCTGATCAAGAGCCCTCAGGTCTTGACTCTGCATTACAAGTTTCTTTTGGAGCTGCTCAAAATACAGCTTCAGACCCTGTGATGTTGGCTGCTGATGGTACAGTTACTTTTAATAGCCCAGGTTTGTATTTAATGAATGCATATGGTACTGTTGAGCGTCAAGGCTCTTCAGGGGGTGTGTCTGTTTTGTTGTTCCGTTCTTTAATTAATGGGATTCAAGCAGGATCTGTAAAAGGTTTTGAGTTAGACTCTACAGGCGTTATGTTACCGTATGAAATAACTATTCCTATAAACATAGAAACCGCAGGCACTACGCTTACATTTGAGATTATGCGTGATAGCTCAGGAGTAGATCAAGGTGGTCTATATACTCATACCAATTTAGGTGGATGGGATAACGTACCTTCTGCTGAAATAAATATCTGGAAAATAGGCAACTAGTATGTTGATCCGTAAAGTATCAGTGGGCCTTGACTACAAGGCTGCTATGCACTACATCGTAGGGCAAGATGTGTTATCTAATAGTAATAAGATACACTTGATACGTTACGATGAGAAAAGCCAAAGCTATAAGATATATATCATAAACCAAAAAGAAGAGGTTGTGCTTTGGAAAGAGTTTAACTCTAGTATGCCTGTAACAATTGAATACAATATAAATTTTTAATGAAATCACCTTTCTACTTCATAGCTAAGCCTGTGAATGGAAGCCGATATAATAATACAAAAGAAGTAGCCGGAATTGAGTTAATCATAAACACATCAGAAGAAGAACACAAATTCTCAAACCGATACGCTGAAGTAGTCGAGCTTCCATTAGATTACAAAGGCCCAATAACAATTGGTGACATATTACTTGTTCACCATAACGTATTTAAATTTTATAACGACATGAAAGGTCGTAGAAAGAGCGGTAAAAGCTTTTTCAAAGAAGACTTATTCTTTATTGAGAATGACCAATTTTATATGTACAAGCATGATGGTAATTGGTACTCTCACGATAGGTATTGTTTTATAAAGCCTATTGACGCAAAAAAATCGTATATTATGAAGCCTTTCAAAGAAGAGCCTTTGATGGGTGTAATGCGATACCCTAACGAGTATTTAATTAGTAAGGGTGTCAAAGAGGGAGATACTATATGCTTTGAGCCTGAGTCTGAGTATGAGTTTGACGTTGATGGTGAAAAGTTATATAGGATGTTTGATCACAATATAACAATGAAGATATGTCCTTAATGATTATGGAAGATGTCCTTGCCAATCCAGATGCATATGTTGATGACATATATAGACTAGGTTTTGGTGAATTTGAAGACGGTGAAAATGTTTTCAAAGGAGTTCAACAAAGACCAAATACTGATGAGTTTGCTTACGTAGTAAGTGAGTTATTCCAGAATTACGATATTGCTTTGAACTTTGTGAGGAGGTCTCCATATATGCAGGAGGAGCCAAACTTCATCCATACAGATGAAATGATGGGTGATGTTACGTGTATACTTTATTTGAATAAATACCATCCTGATGAGGATGGTACTACGTTATATGATGACGAGGGCAAACCATCGATGATAATAAAAGCTAAATACAATAAAATGTTTTGCTTTGACTCATCAATGGTTCACTCACGTAATATGTATAATAATTTCGGTGAAGACCGTGATGCAAGATTAATTCAAGTTATATTTTTAATTAGAAGAGATGAGTGATTCAAATGAAATCAAATTGAAGATTATTGAGGCGGGAAGACAAGCTGTTGAACAACTAGTAAAGGTGGCTAGGGAGGATATAATAAAACCCGACCCAGACGATGAACTAGCTGCCGATCGTTTGAAAAATGCTGCTGCAACAAAGAAGTTAGCAATCTTTGATGCGTTTGAAATTTTAAACAGGATAGAAGCAGAAAAAGAAAGTCTAGAAATGTCTTCAAAAGGGTTAGATTCATATACGCAAAGTAAGCAAGGTTTTGCAGAACGAAGATCAAAATAGCATATACCGCATTATACCTGACTATGTCAAGAAAGCGACTAGGCTTAGTAAGAATTCTTCTAGGTCCTGGAAGTATGGATATGATGATAAATACGATATGGTCATTATATCTAAGACAGGTCAGATAGGTGATGTTATTGAGATATCTGGTTTGAGGATTGCACTACCTGCTGTACCTAAAGATGTATTTAAAAGGAGTAATGTGCCTTCCGAGCAATATTGGGAGCGTACTCCATTGCCAAATGAACTAAGCAAGATAACTTCCATTTTCAAATGGAATGAGATGCCATCTACATTTAAGAACCGATGGGTTGATTATGTAGAGAATCAATTTGACTATCGTGAGGATGGTTATTGGTTCATGAATAATGGAATGCCTACATACATTACAGGTAGCCATTGGATGTATTTACAGTGGTCTAGTATTGATGTTGGATTCCCAGACTATCGTGAGGCTAATAGAATATTCTTTTTGTATTGGGAGGCTTGTAGAGCTGATAAGAGGTCATTCGGTATGATTTACCTGAAGATTAGACGTTCGGGTTTTTCATTCATGTCATCATCAGAATCTGTAAATATTGCAACTCTCGCTAAAGACGCTAGGGTAGGTATACTATCTAAAACGGGTTCTGACGCTAAAAAGATGTTCACGGACAAGGTAGTTCCGATAAATAATAAACTACCATTCTTTTTCAAGCCTATCATGGATGGTATGGATAAGCCAAAGACAGAATTAGCTTATCGTGTACCTGCTTCTAAAATCACTAAGAAGAATATGCATGATCTCGATAGTGATATTGATGGCTTGGATACAACCATTGACTGGAAGAATACAGAGGACAATAGTTATGACGGTGAGAAGCTTTTGTTTTTGGCTCATGATGAGAGCGGAAAATGGATTAAGCCAAATAACATATTAAACAACTGGCGTGTAACTAAAACTTGTTTGCGTCTAGGTAGTAAGATTATTGGTAAGTGTATGATGGGGTCAACATCTAATGCTTTGAGCAAGGGTGGTGAGAACTTCAAAAAGCTTTACGAAGATTCAAATGTATCAAGCAGAAATGCCAATGGTCAGACTAAATCAGGCTTATACTCTTTGTTTATACCTATGGAGTGGAATATGGAGGGCTTTATCGATAGATATGGGATGCCTGTATTTAAGAAGCCGAAAGAACCTATTATAGGAGTAGACGGAGAGGATATAGTAAACGGTGCTATTGACTATTGGGATGCTGAGGTAGAGTCTATGAAGAGTGATGCTGATGCTTTAAATGAATTTTATCGTCAGTTTCCAAGAACAGAATCTCATGCATTTAGAGATGAAAGTAAGCAGTCTATATTCAATCTTACCAAAATATACCAACAGATAGATTACAATGATGCTATGATAAAAGAGCATTATATAACTAGAGGTAGTTTCCATTGGAAGGATGGAGTAAAAGATACCACTGTTATTTGGTCACCCAATAGGAGTGGTAGGTTTTTAGTGAGTTGGTTGCCTGAAAAGAATCTACAGAATAGAGTAATAAAAAAGAACGGATTAAAATATCCTGGTAACGAGCATATGGGTTCATTCGGTTGTGACTCATATGATATATCTGCTGTTGTTGGGGGTAGAGGTTCTAATGGTGCTTTACATGGTATGACTAAATTCCATATGGATAACGGCCCTACGAATGAGTTTTTTTTAGAGTATATAGCTAGGCCTCAAACGGCTGAAATATTTTTTGAAGAAGTTTTAATGGCTTGTGTATTTTACGGAATGCCTATTCTTATTGAGAATAATAAGCCTAGGTTATTGTATCATTTTAAAAATAGAGGATACAGAAACTTTTCTTTAAATAGACCTGATAAACAATATTCTAAATTAACTAAATCAGAAAGAGAGCTTGGAGGTATACCAAATAGTAGTGAAGATGTGAAGCAAGCACACGCTGCTTCTATTGAGTCATATATAGAGAAGCACGTAGGTCTAGATACCTCTGGAACGTACAGAGATGCTGATGTTATGGGTTCTATGCCTTTTTCAAAAACACTTGAAGATTGGGCTAAATTCAATATAAACGATAGAACTAAATTTGACGCATCAATCAGTTCAGGATTGGCTATAATGGCTAATCAAAAACATCTGTATGTGCCTGAAAAGCAAGAGTCCAAAATTAGCATTAACTTTGCTAAGTACTCGAACAAGGGTAATATAAGCGAAATAATTAGATGAAGGATGTAAAAATCAATATAGCTAATACTAGTTTCCCGAATCAATTTGCTACTGACGAGGAGAAGATGTCTCCTGAATATGGCCTCCAAGTTGGACAAGCTATTCAGTATGAGTGGTTCAGAAAAGACGGTGTTAACTGTCGGTATTATAGCCAGTGGAGGGAATTCCATAAACTAAGATTGTATGCGAGAGGCGAGCAGCCTGTTCAAAAGTACAAGAATGAATTAGCCGTTGATGGTGACTTATCTTATTTAAATCTTGATTGGACTCCTGTTCCTATTATCCCAAAGTTCGTAGACATTGTGGTAAATGGTATGGCTGACCGTTTGTTTAAGGTTAAGGCGTATGCGCAAGATGCTATGTCCCAATCTAAGAGAAGTAAATACCAGGATATGATTGAAGGTCAAATGGCTGCTAAAGACATTTTGACTATTATTCAAGATAATACAGGTGTTAATCCTTTCTCTATGGATCCTGATGACCTTCCTGCAAACGATGAAGAGATGTCTTTATATATGCAGCTTAATTATAAGCCTGCAATTGAGATTGCTGAAGAGGAAGCTCTTAATACCATTTTAGAAGAGAATAAGTATTTAGATTTAAGAAAGCGTGTTGACTATGACCTTGCTGTTTTAGGTATAGGTGTAATGAAGCATGAGTTCTTAAAAGGTTCTGGAGTTCAACTTTCATATGTTGACCCTGCCAATATAGTATACAGCTATAGTGAAGACCCTTACTTCAAAGATTGTTTCTACTGGGGTGAGATAAAGACTTTGCCAATTACTGAGTTAATCAAGATAGACCCTAGTCTTACTAATGAGGACCTAGAGGAGATATCCAAGTATAGTCAGAGTTGGTACGATTATTATAATGTAGCTCAGTTCTATGAGAATAGTATCTTCCATAGAGATACCGCTACCTTACTATACTTTAACTACAAGACAACTCAAAAGATAGTTTACAAGAAGAAGTATCTTGATAATGGTGGTGTGCGTTATGTAGAAAAAGATGATTCATTCAACCCTCCTGCTGAAATGATGGAGGAAGGTCGATTTGAAAGAATTGAAAAAACTATTGACGTATGGTATGAGGGTGTTATGGTGATGGGTACTAATATTATTCTCAAGTGGGAGCTTGCTAAGAATATGGTTAGACCTAAGTCTTCATCTCAACACGCAATACCTAATTATGTTGCTTGTGCTCCAAGATTATACAAGGGTAATATTGAGTCATTGGTTAGACGAATGATACCTTTTGCTGATTTGATTCAGATTACTCATTTGAAGTTGCAGCAGGTAATTGCTAGAACTGTACCTGATGGTGTATTTATTGATGCGGATGGATTGAATGAAGTTGACTTGGGAACAGGTGCTGCTTACAATCCTGAGGACGCTCTTAAGTTATACTTCCAAACGGGTTCTGTTATTGGTAGATCGTACACGCAAGATGGTGACTTCAATAATGCTAGAGTTCCAATTCAAGAACTTAATTCAAATTCTGGAGCCAATAAAGCTCAGATGTTGATATACAACTATAACCACTATCTAAATATGATACGTACGGTTACCGGATTGAATGAAGCTAGAGATGCGTCAACTCCTGATGCAAACTCTTTGGTTGGATTGCAGAAGCTTGCAGCATTGAATTCAAATACCGCTACTAGACATATATTGGATGCGGGTCTTCATATTGTTAAGAGTATATCTGAGGCATTAACTTATCGTATAGCTGATATTTTAGAGTATGCTGATTTCAAGGATGACTTTGCAAGCAGAATAGGAAAGTACAATGTATCTATATTGAATGAGATAAAAGACTTGTACATCTATGACTTTGGTGTTTTCATTGAGATATCTCCAGATGAGGAGCAGAAAGCTCAGCTTGAGCAGAATATTCAAATGGCTCTATCTCAAGGTGATATCAATCTTGAGGATGCAATTGACATTCGTGAGATTAAGAACATCAAGTTAGCTAACCAATTGCTTAAGGTTAAACGTATCAAGAAGCAAGAGAAAGAGCAGCAGTATGAGATGCAGAAGCAACAGATGGTTGCTAATCAGCAAATGGAATCTCAGAAGATGGCGGCTCAAGTTGCCTTGCAGAAGATTGATGCTGAAGGCCAAAGTAAGATGCGTACTAAACAGGCTGAGATTGCTTTTGAAATTGAGAAGATGAAGAATGAAGCAGAACTTAAGCGTATGTTAATGGCTGAAGAATTCCAATATCAAATGAAGATTGCTGAATTACAAGGTGGTACTTTAAAGGATAGGGAAGAGATGAAAGAAAACGAGAAAGCCAAGCGTATAAGTATGCAGAATACACAGCAGTCTAAACTTATAAACCAAAGGCAAAATGATTTACCTCCAATAAACTTTGAGTCTAACGAGGATAGTCTAGATGGTTTTGACTTAGCAGAGTTTGAACCGAGATAAAAAAATTATATTAAATTTGCAATTATAAAAATCTAATCAAATGGAAATTAAAGTAAAAGAGGTTAACGTAGGAGAGGAGAAAAGCGTTCAGGAAGTTGAAGAGAAACTCCTTAACGAACACGAAGAAAAAGTAGGCGCAGAGGAAGAAAACCAGGCGCAAACGGAAAGTGTTCAAGAAAACGAGGCAATCAGTGACACTGAACAGCCTGCTGAAGTTGTACAAGATGATGTACAATCTGATGTACAAGCACCTGAGTTAACCGAAGAAGACGTTCTGTCATTTATAAAGAATAGGTATGATAAGGAAATCAATTCTATTGATGACCTTGTTACTGAGCGTGAGCAAGAAGATTTGCCAGACGATATTGCCAATTACATG
>Ga0209929_1000741_pt1 | contig 12017 bp, 14 predicted proteins | sample SalPon2_C_H2O_MG_2_FD_185731 | JGI IMG/M metagenome (GOLD analysis project Ga0209929, IMG submission 185731) | Salt pond water microbial communities from South San Francisco under conditions of wetland restoration - Salt Pond MetaG SF2_C_H2O_MG... ... | reverse complement strand
TTAAGGTACACACTATATGGCACAAGAACTAAAAAGTATTAATCTTGTAGCTCCGGGCTTCAAGGGTATCAACACTGAGGACTCACCGTTGTCTCAGGACCCTTCTTTTGCTGAGACTGCTGACAATGCAGTGATTGACAAAAGAGGGCGTATAGCAGCACGTAAGGGTCACAGTGTAACGACTACGAATAAGACGGAGTTAGGTAGTGACAACCTGAGTGCTATTAAGGAGTTCAGAGACGCTAACGGAAACACTAAGATCTTCTCCGTGGGCAACAACAAGATACTTAGTGGTACAACCACGTTGGCTGACGAGACTCCGGGTAGCTACACAATCACTGCTGACGACTGGAAGATGGTCAACTTTAACGACAGTATCTACTTCTTTCAGCGTGGGTATCAGCCTCTGATATACAACGTAACTGCTTCAGGCAGCCCCGGAGGCGCTAACAGCAACGTAGTGACACTAGGCTCTGTCAATAGTGCAGCAGGTGTTGCTTCAACGATGTACGGCAATGAAGTCTTGGCGGCTTACGGTAGACTCTGGACTGCCGACTTCGCTACAGACAAGTCAACTGTTTATTGGTCTGACCTTTTGATAGGACATGACTGGTCCGGTGGAACCTCTGGGTCCATCGACATAGCTAAAGTATGGCCTGATGGTTTTGACGAGATTGTTGCACTGGCTGCACATAACAATCTTTTGATTATCTTCGGCAAGCGTAGTATCGTAGTTTACTCAGGTGCTGACGCTCCTGCTACTATGGCTTTGTCCGACACTATTTCCGGTGTTGGCTGCGTAGGCAGAGACACGGTACAGTACACTGGTGTAGACGTAATCTTTCTTTCTCAGTCTGGCTTAAAAAGCTTCGGAAGAACGATACAAGAAAAGTCCATGCCAATAAGCAGTTTGTCCGGGACGATTACCACGGACATCATTCAGCTAGTCAATGAAGCAAACGAAGTTTACAAGTCTGTGTATTACCCAGAAGCAAACTTCTACCTACTAACTTTTACAAACCAAAACATGACTTATTGTTTTGACATTAGAGGAACTTTGGAAAACGGGTCATACAGAGTTACACGCTGGCCCGGCACTGGTTTCACTTGTTATGAACGCAAGGACAGCGGAGACTTACTCATAGGAAGCGCACAGGGTATAGGGCAGTACACAGGTTTCCAAGACAACGGTAGTTCCTACAGTTTTACGTACTTCAGCCCTGAGTTGTCCTTTGGCGATCCTTCTAAACTTAAGTTTCTTAAAAAGATTAGACCGACGATAGTAGGTGGTAGTGGACTTGATGTGCTACTAAAGTGGGACTACGACTTTGGTTCTTCCTACAACACAAGTATTATTACGTTGAAGGACCAAGCAAAAGCAGAGTTTGGCATAGACGAGTACACCGTAGGTCAGTATTCTGACGGTATCTTGACGTCTAAAGACGCTGTAAACACTAACGGCAGTGGAGGAACCTTGAGCATAGGCATGGAAACAAGCATCAATGGTAACGAACTGTCAATACAAGAAATCAATGTACTTGCACTAGTAGGTAAAACAATATGAGTAATTATACTAAAGTAACGGACTTTGCTGCAAAGGACACTTTGTCTTCAGGTGACCCTAACAAGGTTGTTAAGGGAACTGAGTTTGAAACTGAGTTTGACAACATTGCAACTGCAATAGCTACAAAGGCAGACACTGCTGGACCTACGTTCACAGGGACTGTCACGATACCGGCCCTGACTTTCACAGGTACGTTGTCAACGGGAACGATTAGCGGAGGAACCTACTAATGACTTTGGAAGATGTTACAAACTTTTTAAAAAATCTTGGAGGCGAAGGGTCTTCTCCGCTTAACACCGCTGCTGCTTTAGGTTTAGGAACTGCTGGTTTAGGGTTCGCTACAGATGCTTATAGCGATGTAGGAAAGATTGGAGAACGTGCTTTTGAAGGATTAGCAGGAGAAGAAGGTTTAGCTCAAGACCTCCGTGGTATGCTTGAGTTTCAACCGTACACCGTGACTTCTGCTACTGGAGGTCAGTTTGGCATGACACGAGATCCTGATACGGATCAAATGACTTACCAACTAGCTACTTCTCCTGAAGAACAGGCTTTACAAGAACAAGCTTTAAAAGACGCAAGTATGTTCTTCGGACAGGCAGCAATTCCTGTAGATCAACGTGAGCAGGAAGTGTACCAACGTATGCTTAAAACCATGACTCCAGAACAAGAGAGACAAAGGCTTGCTTTGGAACAACGCTTAGCTGCACAAGGACGTTTAGGGACACAAACAAGCATGTACGGCAAAACACCTGATGAGTTTATGTTTGAAAAAGCTCAAATGGAAGCCCAGAACCAAGCAATGTTAAACGCTATGCAGTTTGCAGGACAAGAGCAGCAACGACAGGCACAGCTAGGGACAGGCATGTTAGCCGCTGGTTACGTACCACAGGCACAGTTGCTTGGTGCATTGCAGCCCGGTATGACTGCTGCAGAACAAAGAAGACAAGCTATATCACAACAGGCAGGAACTTACGGTCAGACCTATGCTTCAGGCTTAGAAGCACTGCTACAAGCTGGCTTGGGACAAGCTAACATTGCTGGAGGTGTCGGTGGTAACATCGCTAGTGCAGCACTTGGTGGCTTGTTTAGTTAATAAGGAGAACACATAATGGCTCAATTTTCACAAGGGTTTTTGTCCAGCTTAGGTAGACCTGCAATGGCAGAAAGCTTGTTTGGCTTAGGTGCCACTATTGGTGGTCTTCCGGGTCAGCGTAAGCAGCAGCAGCAAAGACAAGAAGAAGCAGGGATGCTTCTTGGGTTGACTCCGGGTAGTGTTGAGTACAATCAAGCAATGGCAAAGATTGCACAACAACGTGGAGAGCTTGAAAAAGCTGCTCTGTTTGGTACTACAGCAAGAAAACAAGAGATTGAAGACAAACAACGAGAAACCACCCTGCAATCTCAAACAGCCGTTGCTAACCTGTTAATGACTGACTTGACCCAAATGATGAACAATCAGCAGCTAACTGAGGCTCAGAGAATTAAAGCAGGAAACTTACTAAAGATAGCTGCTGTTCAGGGAGAACGTGCTGCTGCAATTACCCCTCAAGTAAACGAACTCAAAAAAGAAATCGAAGGGGACAAGCTCTCTTTAAGAGAGACTGCTACTCTTACTAAAGACTTTACTGGAGAATCTATAGTAAAGTTTCAGGAAACACGTAATCCAAATGATTTACGGACATATGAACCTGAAGAACAAGAGGAAGCTTCAGAGTTCACCAAACTTGTTAGACTTAGTGGTTTTTCAGATGATTCTCCAGAGTCTCAACAGTTACATAAAGCCAGAGCAGAAAGTTTATCTAAGTTTAACGTACAAACATTAGGGCCAGTGGCGCAGCTCGCGGAACTTAGGGACGCTATAAATAAAACTCCTGCAGCTAAAGAAAGCCAACAATCTATCTCGCAAGCACAAAAAGCAATAGCTACTCTTAATAGTGTTAGAGAAAGGATGGCTAAAGGAGAGCCTGTTGCTGAACAAATAAGAGTCATAGAACGAACTGTGTCAGAACTTTATAACTCAGACTCAAGAGCAGCCTCAGAAATCGACAGGTTTTTACGAGGTAAAGGAATACAGAGAGCTTCTATAGACTGGGTGTCAAGTGTCTTAAGTGGAGAAAGTTCCATAGAAACTTTAGACCTTTACCAAGATATGGCAAAAACAGTAGAGGCTTTTTCTAAAAACCAAGTAAAAAAAATAGCTAATCCTTTTATAGAACTCTATCAAGACTCTTCAGACCCAGAAGTTATTAAACAACTTAATAAAATATACTACATCGATGAACCTTCTAAAACGTCTACTGAACAAACTTCAGAACCTTCTGGAATTAGTGTAGATGTTGTCAATAAATATTTAATAGAAGCAGGCGTAGAAGAAACTAATGACTTACCCCCTTCTCTTCGTTTTCGTTAATTAAGGACCTACATAATGACTGAGTTATTTAGCAGAGAACAACTTTTGTCTGGTCTTAAAAAAGCACATGCTGCTCAAGACACAGAAGCTATGCAGCAGCTTACGGCTGAACTGCAGCGTATGGATAATGAAGGCGTGGTTGTTCATAATCCTTCACAATCTCCTACAAAAGCTGTTACAGAAGAAGGTTTTTATACAGATCAGCTTAAAAGTGGTGCTGGTGATTTTGTTTTTGGGCTATTACCCGATAGTTTATTTGGTGTTGATGGTTTAGATAAAAAATATTTTAATGAAGATACAGGAGAATACAACTACGACTTATACGACTCAGACCTCGCTATAGCAAAAAATCAAGCTAAAAGAGAGTTTTTTGATTATAAAGGTATAAAACCCAAAAGCAATCTTGAAAGATATGTTGGGGCAGGAATACGAGGAACTGTTTCTGAAGGACCTCTTGCTTTTATAGGAGCTAGAGGTGTTCCCAGTGCTGCTGTTGAGTTGGCACACACATTTGCTGCTACAACTGCGGGAGTAGTAGGTGGAGACACTGCTGCGGAAGTTGCAAAAAACTTAGGAGCAGACGAAGGTACGCAAAACGCTTTCAGAGCCGCAGGAGGGATAGTAGCTGGAACTGGAACAGGTTTCGCTAGAACTCCGTTTACTTTAGGCACAAAATCTGCCAGTAAAGGATTAGCAGAAAGAAAAAAAATTGTAGAGTCTGCAGACAAAGCATCAGACTTTTTAGCAAAAAGCGACCTTGACGGTATAATTCAAAACGCCACTGCGGCTCAGCCTGATCTTGATTTAGTCATTAATAGAGTAGTAGAGCTACAAGACAAAGTTCCGGGCTTAGTCGTTCCTCCTGCAGCCGCATTGGCTTCAAACCCTATTGTAATTAAAAACATGGACCGACTTCTACGAACTAAGCCTGAGTTTTTAGCAGACATGAGAAAAAGCGTTACTGACGCTGCTACTGCTATCCAAAAACGCAAAGAACAGAAGTTTGGTCCTGCTGGTGAAGTTTTAGATTTAAAGCTAAAGAGAGCAATAGCTAACGATTCTGGCGTTCGTTTAAATAATGCTAATAAAAAAATAGCTGCCATAGACAAACAGATAGATACGAGAGCTAGACAACTAGAGTCTAAAAACGACCCTTTTGCCGTGGGAGAGTCTGTCAGAAACTTAATGAAAGCTCAAGAAGAGGCGGTCAGGCAAAAACTAGGGCCTCGTTATGAACAGATTTTACGAAGAGCAGAAGCTGACGGAGTAGAGCTACCAACGTCTAGTGTTAGGAACATTTATAATGCTGTTAGAGTACAGAAGTTAGAAGATCTTTTTGGGGTAGAGCCTGCTCTTTCTAAAAACATTAGAAGCAACTGGTTCCCTAAAAAAGAAGTTTTTGAAAGCCCTGTTTTGCTTGCCGGAGGAGTAAAACAAAAACCTAAAGTTATTGAAACATTTAAACCTGCTTCAGTAAGAGATTTAGACTCTTTAAAAAGAAACTTAAACTCTGCAATAAGAAAAACTAAAGATGCTGATTCTAAGACCAAACTTTATGGTTTAAAAACCCAGCTTCAAAAAGAGATAAACACATTGCCTGAAAGTTTTTCTAAGGCTTATAGAGACGTGGATAGTCAATTCTATAAAGAATTAGGAATACCTAGAGATAAAGAAGGTTTAAAACAACTAGACGCTGCTCGTTTTGCTACAAACGCAGGGACTTGGCTGGCTAAACCAGAACAAGCAAGAGATTTCTTGTCTTTTGTAGGTGACGCAGGAGTTCCTATCGTAAGGGACGCTGTTCTTCTTAAGATGGAAAATGCAAGAGTCTTTGAAAACGGTGTTTTTGATGGTAGAAAGTTTGATAGATTTTTACGACAGAATGAAAGACTGATTAATACAGTCCCTAATTTAAGAAGAGAATTAGAATCACAAGGTTCTGGTATTTTAGATATGATGGATTTAAGGGCTAGGCTGGATAATGATTTTAATATTAAATCTAGGGAACTAACTGAGGGTTTTATACAAGGTATAGAAAATCGTCGATTTTCAGCCGTTATAGACGACATTCTTAAAAATCCAAAAGTAAGTTCTAAATATCTTGACGATGTAAAAAACTTTAGCCCAGAAACATCAAAAATGTTAAAACAAGGTGTCAGAGCAGGTTTGTTAGAAAAAGCTGTGCAGTCCAATAAATCAATGCTAGAGTTTATCTCTGATAACGCAAACACATTTAATCAATGGTTTGGGCCTCGTTACATGCAAGATGTTAAAGATTTAAGCGAAGCTTCTGATCTTTTAAATAGAATTAATTTAGAGGCTCGTTTTGCTATTGACATGAAAAATGAAGACGCTATGAAAGCAGCTACAAGACTGTCTGCTCCTGAGTGGGTGTCTTTGATACGCGACCGTATAACAAGCCTCACTACAAAAGTTGCAATAGCTAGTTCAAAAATAACCACAAGACAGGCTGAGGCTAAAAGAGACAGTAGTTTAATGCAAATGCTTCTTAACCCTGAGAAACTTGCTCAAGTTAAAAAAGCTGCAGAAGCTAGTAAAGCTAAAAAACAACTAAATGTAAAAGAAAGTAGAGACTACGTTTTAAATCTTATAGGTCTCATATCAACTAAATCAGCTTACTTCGGAGAAACAGGGGCTGAAACTTTTGAAACTTTAGAACAAGAACTTGCAGTAAACCAGTAGTAAAACAAAAAGGGGCCACTTAAGGCCCCTTCAGTTTCACTCTATATCTCACAACTGTTGCCAACACAGGCCAACTGTTGTGACCCTTCAGTCATGTCTGTTTCCTCAACGATGTCCCACTCGATAGTCTTTGGAAACTCCTTGACTAGCTTCTGGTACGTCTCCAGATCCACAGGCTCATAGGGTGCTTGCTGGTACGTGTGTTCTGAGTAAGGTAGGAAGCTGATGCCACTAACCTTGTCGAACTTGTTGTACAACCACTGACCCACCTCTAGGAACTCGTCGTCTCTGTAGTAGCAAGTCATGGAAGGCTTGTGTTCACACCAGTAGTCCTGATACAACTCCCACAGACACAATTGCTCCATGGCACCCATGTCAGTCGCTACTACAGCCTTCTTAGGAGACTTTATAGGGAACGAGAAGACCTTAGTAGTAGGAGAAGTCACGTCTATCTCCACAGGCACTCCAGCAGCCTCTAAGACAGCACACAAGGGATCTCGTGCGTCTGCTCTTACTCGTCGTACGTACTGCTCCGCGTATCTAGGGTGTATGCCAGACGCGCTATCCACCAACTGAGACACAGTACCGGAAGGCTTAACAGCAGTAATGGCAGTGCTAACATTGATGCCAAGGCGTACAGCCCATGTACGATTAGTCTTAATAGCTTCCTTCTTAAGCTCCGTGAGCCACTCCTGTAGTTCTGCACGACTCTTCCTCCCTGACATAACTGGATGATCCATGATTCCTGTCAGTGACACACCCAAGAGTGCTTCCTCTTCAGTGTTGTCCTTCCAGATCTTACGCAAGTACCTGAAGTCAGTCAGAGTCGCCTGTAGCGTCCCTAGAATGGCTGCAGACCTTACCTTCGTGCGTAACGTGTCCAGTGTGTCCTCTGCTCTGACTACTACTTCAGACAGGTTACAGAACTGGTACGGACGTAGGATAATCTCTGAGCATGGGTTAGTACCGAAGTCAAAACTTGCGTCTCTACGGCCATTCTTCTCTGCCTGACGCTGACTTGCGACACGACTAAAGACACCTCTTTCGCCTGACCGTGACTCGTACAGAGACTTCCACTCGTTTAAAAAGGCTTCAAAGTCAGGCTTCTCTGTGTAGCAAGCTGAGTTGTTAGCCAAGCCACGCTGAGGATTATCTACCCACCACTGCCCTGACTTAGCCCGTCTTATCCTGTCGTCGGTAAGATTACTGAGACTGATGAGGGCGCTACGTCTGACTCCTCCAACGACAACGATTTGTGCAATCTTACAGCAGAGATCGTGACACTCGATGGAACTAAGCTTTCGTCCAGCAGATGCTCGAAAGACGTCAACGGTGAAGCTAAAGAGGTCAACAAGAGGTTCTGGACCAGACGCTCTACCTCCGAAGGTCTTAAGGGCTGACCCTGCAGGTCTAACTCCAGAAACGTCCCACTTGGGTACTTGACCACTAAAGAGCATTGCGATAAGTTCCCGGTACGCTTTAGCCCATCCAATTTTGCTGTCAGCGACGTGTATAACTGTATCTGTGTCATGGAACTCCTCTGCAACCTCCGGTAGTTTACTTATGTACTGACGTTCCACACTGAAGCCTACTCCAGTGCCACACATGAGGACGTACATCATCTCGTCAAAGGCTTTAGGGTGGTCTATAGGTAGATAGGAGCAGTTAAACCCAGCTACATTGTCCCTGTCCAGAGCTTCTCCTGCGGTCATCAGTGCCCTCATGCTGGGCATTACGTCCAGATTGTAGATACCGTCGTAGAGACTCTTGGCTTCCTTTGCTGACAACTTCTCGCTGCTAGTCCAGAAGTTTAAGTAGCGGTTTACAGTTTCTTCCCAAGTCTCCCGACGTTGCTCCTCTGGTAAGTAACGTGCGTAGCGACTCTTGTGTATGTATTCTTGATATGCGTCCATTATAGTTCGTATTCTCCTCCAGTTAATAGTGACATCTTAAGTTGGTCCAACACAAAGTAAAGCTCTAGTGGGTCAATGTTTGTCGAGACTACTACAAACTCCTCCGACTTGATTATGCAAAAGGCGTCTTTGTAGTCCTCTAGTTTCTCCACCGACATAATTGCGTCAAATACTTTAGGTACAGGTATCTTCTCGTCTTTGCCATTAAAGTTTCCTTCGATTACTTTCATTAGATGAGTTCCTTGATTAGTCTGTCTACGTACCACCTACACTTACGAAGGTCCTCTACGGGTTTGCCTTTGTAATGAAAGCGCCACAGGTACTTCATGGCGTTACCTTTGAGGTAGCCGTGGAAGTCTTCTCTGGGCATACTTGCTTTGATTGCTTCGATAGCCTCAATACCACCTTGATTGTAGTGCGGAGGCTGCTCCACTGGGTCAGAAGTTTTGACCTTGTTCCACTCTTCAGGTGTCGCTAGGTCAATACTCATCTTCGTTCTCCGTTTCATCCTCTAGTTCCTCTGCAAACTTCTCTAGTCTATTGATTAACTTGTCTTCAAACCTGTCCAGAAGTTCTTCAGAAGTTATCTCTAGTGCTTCCACAAAGTCTTCAGGGTCGTAGTCACGTAGCAGACGTTCTTTAATCTCTTCCATTGTTAGAGACATCTTCCATCAACTCCTCTACTGTGTCTAATGTGTACCACGCAAGTCCTTCCTTGTCGCACCATTGGGCCATCGTCATCGTAGCTCCTTTTCTTATCTTCTTGTTTGGGTTCATGAGTACAAACACTAGTGTCTGACCTTCTTCCAAACTGTCCCTGACACTCTTGTACTTCTTGGTGTCTCCTTCTCTAAAGAAACCCTTACATTCGACTAGTGTATTACTAGCGATGTGTACGAAGTCAGGTCTATAGTTTCTGTGTATTGTGTAAGGAATCGTAAACGGTTCGTACTCAAAACCCTTCAGTACTTCCGCTGTGTGTTCCTCAAAAACACTACGAAACTTCGATTTCTTGGACCTTCGGCTCATTGTGTACCTCTACTAAATAACGTGGACCTGATGAATATGCGAACCCTCTGACCGAAGGCCAACATTCCTTTTTGTAAGAGCAGTAGGAACATCCTACGGCGAGTTTCTGGTTGCCACTCTTTCCATCTGCGATAGGTTCGTAGCATACCTCTGGTGGTTCCTCCTGCTCTACCATCTTTTTTATGTGTTCAATCCTGTCCCTAATGTCGTAAGAAATCAGGTCATGGATAGGAGCCTGAGTGTCCTCTGTATCGTACAGCAGGTACGTCAGGTGTCCATTTTGTTTGTCCATTGCCAGCCAACCAAACTTAGTTTCGCCTTCGGAGTGCGCGTATCCTTTGATCTGCGCCACGTACCCAAAAGGATCGTCATAAGCCAGTGTGCCTTCTTTGAACTTTTTGAAGGCAAAGGTGGACGTAGACTTCACGTCAGTCACAACTCCGTCAATCCTGCAGTCCATGGACCCTTTAATACCGTTGACCTCACACTTCTTCTGCTCGTCTGTCACCTCGTGACCTGCAGCTCTTGTGAGGAACAATAGCATCTCTTCAATGATGTGTCCGTAGAGGAACTTGACGTACGTGTGTGGCTGTATGTCTTCACCTTTGTCCACATCGTTGTACACGTTCCACAGGAATCGATCCTCACGCCCTATGTTGGACATACGTAGTTTACGTGAGTCGTCCCTCTTCTGTGTGAACTCTTGGCGCATGAGTACCTTCACGGCTTCACCGAACTGGTCTATACATGCTTCAATGTCCACTCCTTCTGCTACTTCTTTGGACTCCACAAGTTTATATATGTCACTAACTAGGTTGTAAGTGTTTTTCATTTGTACTCTTCCGCTGTTCTAGAGACGATGACTCTGGCCTCCTCCGGTGTGCATTTGAACCACTCGCCTTTACGTTCGTAGGACTTCTGTAGCTCTGTGTGTGCTTCGTTTTCCGCTGCTCTTCGATTGTTTACATCATAGTAATATTGTAACACATAATCTCTAAAAGGGGAAGAAGTTTGGTAGTTATTTAGGCGGTCCTCAGCGTCAATAGCCATACCCACCTTTACCCAGTCAGGGAAGTTAGGGTTAGTGATGACGTACACCTGACCCTCGACACTTAGTTCGTACTTCTCTAGGCTGCTGAAGGCTGCTTGTTCAAAGTTCTTGTAGCGTCCGGGCTTATGCAAAGGGTGTGTTCTAGGTACGTACTTCCCGTTGACCCACATCCGTTTACCGTTTCTTCTTAGGCAGTTTACGGCGTCGGCCTTCTTCTTACACGGTTTGCAGCGATGGTCAAGTCCGTCTTTCTGCCCGTGGTTCTTATCGAACTCGCTTAGCGCCTTAGTCTCACCACAGTGTGAACATTGTTTAGTTTCAAACATATCTTCTTGTCGCATTGTTTCTTGAATCTGTTGCAACATATCCTGCTCCTTAGTTTATGTTAAAGCTGTTGCTTTTACTTGTATTTTCTGCTGCGGGCAAGAGCTGCAAATTTTCGGCCACATGCAATCCGCAGACTAAATTGCTCTTCAAAGGCACGATATGGTCGACGTGTAGTTTCTGGTTTATACCTAGTGCTGCAAAAGCATCGTTGGCTTCTGAGGCAGTGACGTAGATCGCCTTTATAGCAGCTTGGTCCGACCAGAAGGGTGTCGCCTGTCGCTTCCTAGAGCGACGTTTGGCGCTGATTGCGTTCACTAGGCCCTTGTTGTCACGCCGATACTGAGATTGGTACTCCTGTTGCTTATCCTTGTTTGCTAGGTAGTATTGCTTCCGGTACGCGTTAATCCGCGACCTGTTGGCCTCGCGGTAAGCCTTCCGGCAGGACTTGCACTGCCAAAACAGTCCGTCTTTCTTCGCTCGATCCCTACTAAACTCACTCGTCTCCTTGGTTTCACCACACGTTCTGCATGTCTTCATCTAGTGTGTCTCTGCCCATGTTGTTCCAACTTTGTATTCACCGTCCAGAGGACACCTCAAGTTAAACTCAATACCTGCAGCCTTGAGGCACTCCACTGCTAACCAACCGTACTTCTCTGCGTCTTTCTCTGCTACTTCTGTCTGCACTTCGTCATGTATGTTCCCTATGATCTTGTAGTCCAGCTTCCATAGCTTTGCGTAGTCGTCCAAGATCACCAGAGCTTTCTTCATTACGATGGCTCCTGCTGCTTGCAACAACGTGTTCAACGCTGAGTGTTCTGATCTGACTAGGAGTCTCCTTCCGTCGAGTCCTGTGAGGTATCCTCTTGCTGAAGCGTTTGAAACTCTCTCCTTAAGAGCTGCGAATGATGGCAGATTATGTAGGAAAGATTCTCTAAGGTTTCTGCCAGCCTTTCTACCTCCTCCAGCCACTGACCCAAGCTTCTCATCTCCTGCTCCGTATAAGAGGGCATAGATGAAAGT
>Ga0209929_1000739_pt1 | contig 12025 bp, 15 predicted proteins | sample SalPon2_C_H2O_MG_2_FD_185731 | JGI IMG/M metagenome (GOLD analysis project Ga0209929, IMG submission 185731) | Salt pond water microbial communities from South San Francisco under conditions of wetland restoration - Salt Pond MetaG SF2_C_H2O_MG... ... | reverse complement strand
ATAGAACTTTTTAATGTAACTTCCCTCTTCGTCGTACCCCTTGAGAGCCAAGTCGACATTGTATTTGGTCGGGCCAACTTCTGGTGTAAAACCCGAGACCCCAAATGGCATGTAGAGGCGTGGAAATTGGATGCGCATTGGCGTTCCCTCTTTGGTGGATAGCACAATCTTTCGGTTGTTAAACTCGGCGATTTCCAAATTTTCTATGGCGTCGGTAATTTTAGACATTATGCTACTTGAATATCCCATCAAAACTTTAAGCTGAACAAGCGACACACTCGGGTTCAAGGCTGAATTGAATGGGTCTCGCTTTGGCCTTAGATCTCAGATAGTACATACCCGTCTTGAGTCCTTGTTTCCAGGCATACATGTGCATCGATGACAATTTTGACAAGGTCGGACTTTCCATGAAGAGGTTCATACTTTGTGATTGATCGATGAAGCGTCCACGTTGTGCCGCCATATCAATGACATCCTTCATCTTGATTTCCCAAACCGTGCGGTACAAGTTCTTAATATCATCTGGAATATCCACAATATTCTGGATAGAACCACCCGCCTTCACCATGAGATCCTTCATTTCCTTGGACCACAGACCAATCTTCTTGAGATCCTCGACGAGGTGCTTATTGACAACAACAAACTCTCCCGCGAGGGTGCGTCTCAAATAGATGTTAGTTGTGTATGGTTCGAAGCATTCGTTGTTACCCAAAATCTGAGCCGTCGAGGCTGTGGGCATTGGTGCCATGAGAAGACTGTTGCGGAGACCCTTCTCCTTGATCCTCTCCTTGAGTGCGTCCCAGTCATAGTGGAGCTTGGTCTCCCCATCCCACATATCAAATTGAAGGACACCCTGCGAAGCTGGAGATCCCTCAAATGTCTCATAGGACCCTTCAACCTCTGCCAACTCAGAGCTCGCCTCGAGGGCTGCGTGATACATGGTCTCAAAGATGCGCGCATTCATCTCCTTGGCTTCGTCTGAATCAAACGCGTGGCGACACAAAATAAATACATCCGCGAGACCTTGAACACCGAGACCGATTGGTCGGTGTCGCATATTAGACTTTCGCGCGGTCTCCACGGGATAAAAATTACGATCAATGACTCTGTTTAGATTTTTGGTGACAATCTTTGTGATTTCATGAAGCTTTTGATAATCAAACGAGCGAGTCTCTTCATTGACGTATTTCGGAAGGGCGATCGACGCCAGATTGCACACAGATGTCTCATCCTTATCAGTGTACTCTAAAATTTCTGTGCAGTTTCCTGTGAGAATGCCATTGAAAACACCACGATGTCTCAATGGTTCATTGAAGCAAAAAGTATCAGCTGTCTCACCGAGATCTTCCACTGAAACTATTTTTTCGTGTTCATTAGTGGTGCCATCTGGCAATGAATGTTTAATAATTTTCATACCCTCTTCGAGGTTTTGAGCTTCAATGGGTTCGTCATGACCAACGATCCAAAACTTATGATATGGTGTACATCTCAATGAGAGGCCTTTACTCGTCTTCACAGTCAGTAGCTTTTGATCTTGGCCAGTTTGTCTAACGGTCACTTTAGAGAATTCCTCGCCATTCCAAACTTCAACTTCTTTGTCTTTGAGTTCTGAGATAGTCTGTTGACCTTCACTCGTGAGTATCTTAGTTTCTGGTGCGACACACAAATTTGAACTCTTAATCGTCCCCAAGTTCTTTTGATTGCTCTTCTTGTTACACGCGTCTTTGTAAAGCATGTACGGCGTTCCCGTCTCCGTCTGTGACTTAAGAATTGCCTTCCATACCTCTGCAGCTGGAACAGTCGCATTGGCTCTCCCCTCCTCTTCATATTGTGTATAGAGCGCTTCAAACTCTTCACCCACGGCATCCGAGAGACCTGGTGCCTTATCCGGGCAGAAGAGAGACCACTGACCACCTTCCTCAACTCTCTTCATGAAAAGGTCTGGAATCCAAAGGGCCGAAAAGAGGTCGCGACAACGGGCTTCCTCATCCCCTTGATTGAGACGCAACTCAAGGAAGTCCATGATATCCGCGTGCCATGGTTCGAGGTACACAGCAATAGACCCCTTACGGCGCCCAGCTTGATTTACATAGCGCGCTGTGGCGTTAAATACACGAAGCATTGGAATAATACCATCTGATTGACCATTTGTACCCCGAATACGAGACTTATTGGCTCTCACATCATGAATATGCATACCGATGCCTCCAGCCCACTTTGAAATTTGCGCACACTCTGTCAAAGTTCCATAGATGCCGTCAATTGAGTCACCCTTATTCGCAATGAGGAAGCAGCTGCTCATTTGTGGTCTCGGTGTACCCGCATTGAAGAGAGTTGGTGTCGCATGAATAAACATACCTTTGGACATCTTATCGTAGGTTTCCAACACTGAAGGAATATCTTCACCGTGAATACCAATGGCCACACGCATAAACATGTACTGGGGTGTTTCCATCAGGATACCGTCAAGGCGCTGGAGGTAACTCTTCTCAAGGGTTTTGAGACCAAAGTACCCAAAGTCATAGTCCCTCTTTGTATCAATGTCATCTCTGACTCGACCAGCGATACGCGCAACCTCCTCTGTGACGATACCAGCCTTGGCCAACTTCTTCATCGCAATGTGAAAGTTATTGGGACACACCTTCTGTATGTTACTGGCAACAATGCGAGTCGCGAGGATTTCATAGTCTGGGTCTGATGTAATCATACCGACACATATTTCTGCGGAGAGTGTATCGATCTCCTGGACGGTGATACCATCGTAGAGGGACGATGCGACTTGTTGCGCCACCTTGGAGGAGTCGCAATTTTTTGAGAGTCCATATGTTAGATTCTTGATCCTATTGGTGATGTTATCAAACTTCATATCCTCAATACGACCTGAGCGCTTAACGACTCTCATATTTACTAATTATTCTGCGTCTTTTATTTTTAACTTACTTGCTGCACTTTTCGAGATCACCACTTCGAACTTTCACAGTACCAAAGGTTTCAAACTTGCGGTCGGGCTGAAGAAGATAGGTGTTGTTAAAGAAGCGCCCCTCTTTACCGGGTTTACTGACTGGAGCATATGAACCAACGAAGCAGGCTGGGGGTTGGCATGGAATTTGTTCAATATTGGCAGGCTTGCCACTGTATGCTTCATCAAAGTCAGCGATGTTCAACATTTAGTATTTACAGAGTTTTTTTTCCAGGTCTATATTAAATGTGTGACAACCTCCACCTCGATTCCCTCAAGCAGTGTGAGACTCCACTCAACACTCTCTTTTTTTCCGAGTTCAACCAAAATCTTCTCCAGCGTGGAATCCTTCAGGCATTCAAGGATAAGACAGGAATTGCGATTGATCGTCAGAATCCAAATGACTTGTACAGCCTCATGCGTGTCGTATTCATTAACAACTCTGGCGATCACCACTCTCGTGTGAACGAGCAGGTCAAGATGATGAATGCACGCGTCATTGAAACCGCCTTGGGTCAAATTCAGACGGGTGTAGCTCAGTACATGGCGTATGCACAAGATATAGATACTATCAGTGTTCCAAATGATCTACCTATAAACACCAGTACCACCGGCAATAAAATTGGCTACAATGATAAGATTGGATTCAATTAAAGTTTTGCGTCGTTGACCAAGTAAGATGAGCCTGAATTATTACAAATCAGAAACTGAAAAAGTATGTAAATCAAAGGGATGGGATCGCGCCGCTGTTGATACAGTATGGCTTCTCCTGACAGAAGAAGTTGGAGAATTGGCCTCGGCGATTCGTCAATACAAAAAGACGTACAAGAAGACTGGGCTCAAAAAGGAGAGAGGTACAGATGTGATGATGGAGATGGGTGACGTTTTCAGTTATCTCTTTCAACTGGCCCATATGTTGGATGTCGATCTCGATAAAATGTGGGAAGAACATCGATCAAAAATGAAGACCAAAAAATATAATCTGAAGTAAAAATAACTATGAGTAAGCACATGCTCAATGATGAAGATGCCATGGATGACATCAACCCATTTGTCTTGCGCGACTTTTCTCTTCCAGGGAGTGTGAGACAATCTGGAAATTTCCATGATTTTAAAGAGATACCTGAAGATACAGAGATCCCAGAGGCTGAAAAGAGTGTGTACTGTGATTATGGTCTTTGCAAAGACGAATCGTCACCCTGTTCTTTATCTAGACCTTTGTATCCACAAAGAAACATTGATGAAGGATTTACGAGTCTATTGAAGTCTATATCGGTCATTGACGACGATGTCGAAGACACCCAGGAACAAGTAAAAAATGGTTTGATCAAGTCATTTCTATTTATGTTGGTTATTGCGATGATTCTATACTACATAAGACGGTAAAAAAGTATTCCAGTCTCGATTCATCTGTACATCTCTGTACCAGGTCCATCAGTGTATCTTCACAAAACTTTCGGACAAACTCCCTCTGCCAAGCACTCTTTACATTAATCCAAGGTGGTTGGAAGGTGGGATCCAAAATAGTAGTCGCGTGGGTCATGCGAATGTATGTATGTATGGACCTTTTATCAGCCAGAATGTTTTCGAGGGCCAATTCGGCCATTTTTTGACGAACCTCTAGGGTCTTTTCACACATCGTGTCCAAGAACTTTTCGTAGGGGATAGATTGTGTTTTGGAGGTGAGTACAACCCAGTCGGCGAGGGGCCTTGTATTGATGTAGTCCACGTAAGTTTCGTAACCCTTGCCTCTCACAAATCTCTCGTAGGTGATCTCAACATATTCCAATTTAGACTCAACATCATAGACAGCCTTAGCCGACTTGATGAATGAAGTCATTTGGTCTATAGGGTAATAAAATCTCTAAGTAACGTATATGGCGATGTCAATATATGCCAGACGCAGGAGAATTACAATTGTTGGTCTGTTGGTCTTAGTGGGAATTGTGGCCTTGGTCATGTTTTTCGTGTTTGGACAGACTAAAACTCCAGTGGTGACTCCCATGGTAACAACAATAACTCAACGACGGGAAGAGGAAGAAGAGGAAGAGGAAGAGGAAGCCCCCTCCGCACCCTCATGTCAACGTGATAAGTCTTTTGATTCCCAAACAGGTTCATTCAAGTGCTCAAGTATTGACGATTTCAAACCAGAAAAGGCTACTTGGTGGGGTACCGCGATCAATTATTCAGTTCCGGTTTCCAGTGATGATGTCACACCCAATGGTGGTAGATCACATACTTTTCACGCTTTAAGCTCTTCACCTACAGAGAAAAAATACATTGCAATGCGCAAAACAGATAAACATTGTAAAATGATTCAGTTTGATATTACAAAGAATGGTGATACCTGTATGTATTCAATTAATGACGCCGGATACGCAGGCTATGGTGGAGGTGGTATGGGTGCCGATGAAGCCTGTACAGCCACAACGGATGCTGAAGTTATCGCAAAATGGAATGCGAAGGCATCCATGGCTGTGGCGAGAACTGCAGAAACAGACGCTGGGTACGGCCTCAAATCACTTGGATACTCTCTGTATTGCCAAAAAGAACTACCAAGGGGTCGCTACGTGAAATTGCTACACACGGTTGCATATGATGATAGTGCGGAGGGTAATGTCGATGACAAAAATCGAATCATCAACCTAGCCGAACTTGAAGTATTTAGTACAGGTGGTGCAAACCTAGCTGCAAATAAACCCGTCACTGGGAGTTCCGAATATCCAACACCACATTTATGGAAAAATCTCACAGATGGAAACAAGGCAAACTTTGCTCACACATATGGTAGAACTCCGAGTGAATATGATTCTATGACAGTTGACCTTGGTTTGGAACAGGAAATCGAAAAGATTGTGATTACCAACAGAAGTTCGTGCTGTAAGAACCGTGCCGTCGGTGTCAAGGCCTTTATTCTAGCAGCCGATGGTACAACCATAGTGAAAGAAACACCAATTATTCCAGACGTGTCTGATATTTATACTCTCACTTTCCCAGAAAACACTTGGAAATCTCAAAAACAATACAAGTATGAATTTATTAAAAATGTTGAAACTGCTCATACAAACCAATATAATCTCCATATAACCGATATTCGAGTGGACGGTAAGCGTGTCACATCTGACCAAATACAGCTTCACGAAGAACCAGAGTGGGCCAAGTGTAACAGTAAGGGGAGTGGCTATGAATGTGTAGGTACCAATTATGGACTCAATGATCCAGAACCAGCCAATCCAACATATTCGGACTTAACCTGGTCGGCATGGAAAGAGGGACAGATAGAAGTTGGCTCAAAGGTGATGACTATCACAACTTTATCAAAGGTTAAGGAATTTGAAATTGATTATTTTAGGCCAAAGTATGTACCAGGATGGATTATTAAGGAAAATGGCAAAGAAGTCTTTAAGGAAACCACAAATGGTGGTTCTGACGAAACACCAAATCCCAAAACTGTAAAGTATGTTATTGGCACCTAAGTCGACCACCACCAAACCAAAAATTCAAGTCAAAAAATGTATTCGGCGATCGCCAACAACAGCTTCTCCTATCTCCTCACCCTTGATGAGTTTAGGAAGGAGCTTCCCGAGGAGACAAGACCTTCTTGGATAAAGATTACGACAATCACTATGGTCTCAAGCTTTATCCAAGACATTGACATAAAGAAACTTCGCAGCACCTTTGAGGGGCTGGGGTCATACAAATTGAAACGCGTTGGTACAGAAGGTGCTGCGGGTTTCGAATGGAAATTGAAACCAACAACTTTCTACAATCAAGTGACCCTCACATACCATGACAGTTACAGTACCAAGTCTGTGAAAGTTTTTCCAAATGGCTCTATTCAAGTGGCTGGTTGCTGTGATCTCTTTGACTGTAAGAGGATCATTACCCAACTGACCTACATCTTCAAAACTTTCTTGGGAATGGAAGTCCAAATGCCGGTGGACTCATTCAGAGTCGTCATGATCAACTCAAACTTCAGTCTCAACTATAACATCAATCTCATGAGGGTCGCACAACACTTTGAGAATCACTCTGATATCTTCAAGGTCTCTTTTGAACCTGACAGGTACAGTGCCGTGAAGATCAAATTTCAACCAGCCCAAGATATGAAGGAAATTACAACGAGTATCTTCTCAACTGGCAAGATTATCATCACAGGTGCAGAGACTCTCAAGGAGATTGCTTTCGCGTACAATATTATCAATCAACACATCAACGACGATCCCCAGATTAGGGTATCTCCAACCACTGAGAAGGATGTCTTTGATGTATTTTTGGGACACAAATGTGAACCTATGGTTGAACACCTGAGAGCAAAAGGATTCAACTCATGGCTCCAGACGATCACAAATAGGCAAATTAATTTTTAATGCTTACATAGAACCATTCAAGTCCATGCCGTTAAGTTCGAGACCCGAATCCATGAATGGTTCATCTTCCATTCCTGGTTCTGGGACGACGTCGGCCTGACGCACTGGTGGAGCTGGACCCAACACAATAACTGGCTTTGATTCGGCGACTGGCTTTTTTACCACTGGCATATCTCTTTTCACATTCATCATACCCCAGATGACAAGAATGAACACGAGGGTATGCACAAGGAGACCAATAGTTGATGGGCAACCATTGGGGGTTGCAATGCGCGAACCAAGTACGCGTCTCACGAGACGGAAAGTTTCTGGATTCGCAATCACAAAAAAGACGAGGCCGGTCAAAAGAGCAGTCATGAATTTCTCCTGCTGCTTGCGACCACCACATCCACATCCACAATCTTTAAAGAGACCCATGATTATCTTATATCATGAGTCAAGAAAAAAATTGACTTAAAGTCTAGCCTCCTAGTAGATGTATAATACCCACTACACAATGTCGCTTTCTATCCAACGATCCTCCGACTTCTCCCCAGCTTCGGTTGGCTTTTCAAAACTTCGTAAGAACAAGAATGGCGGTAAAACCGTCTACCTCAACGGTGGCGACAACAAAAAATTGTACCTTCAACTCCCCTTCATGCGCTCGCCGTATGGTCTCAGTGCGTTCACTGACGAGGGCACTGGACGCACTACTTATTCTCTTGACCTCAGCTTTGATACTGATAACGCTGAAGCGATGGAATTTCATGACAAGTTGAAGGAACTTGATGAAATCATTGTCAACACGGTTGCCGAGAACTCCAAGGAATGGCTTGGCAAAGAGTTCAATGTCGCAGTTTTGCGCGAAGCTCTCTACAAGCCAATGGTGCGCCCTGGTAAGGAGCCATACCCTTCAACTGTGAAGCTCAAGATTGCCACGAAGCCAGATGGCTCTTTTGTTCCTGAAGCGTACAGTATGCAACGGGAAGCTGTCCCACTCGACAGTGTCGAGAAGGGTCAAAAGGTCATGGCCATTGTTGATCTCAGCTCCATTTGGTTCATTGACAATAAGTTTGGTGTCACGATCCGTCTCCAACAAACTCTCCTTGAGCAATCCTCAAAGCTTCCATCTTTCGCCTTCCAAGGTGTCGATCTCCCAGAAGCTGGTGAAGTTGACGAGGACATTGAAATTGACGAGGAAGTAGATGAAGAATAAATACACATTGTAATCAAAATAAAAAATCACTCTTGATGAGAATCACAAAAATCTCATGAAAAGTTAAGAACAAATGCTTTCCCTCCTCAGGTTTGCCTTCCCCCTAAGTGACTTTTCACTAATAAAGTTTTGTGACAAAATGTATCACGGGGTAATTTACAAAGAACTTTTGAAACTCATAGAAGATGGGGACGCCGATGGTCTTCTTACAAAGGGTAAAGGAATCATTGAATGTGTTGACTACGAAATGCAAAATGAGACTGGCGAGTACCTCGTGTACCACATTGGTGCCCATAAAGATCATGCCAAGGGCCGCCTTCTTTTTCAAACTTTCAAACGCGCCTGTGACGAAATGTCTCCGTACCATTGGACCGAGATAATGAAAGTTATGGGTCAGCCCCTCATGCGCGGTTCTGTTGAAAGTCAAAACATAAAACTCCTTGAGCATGCAATGTCCCATGTAGATGAAATATACTTGGAGAGACTGCTTTATGATGTTGATGCCCCAGAGGTTTCGAAGTGGTATGACGAAAACTTTACCTAAGTCGGACACCGTGATGTTAAAAGTAATTCAAAATGGAAGCAGCACGAGCCATCAAGTACGGTGACGCCGAAGCTCTTCGAGCCAACGAGCATCAAATCATTTATGAAATTGAATCGAGATGTGAGGATTGTTCGATCGAATACGAAGATTACATGACATACTGGATTGCGTCACACAAAGACAATGAGGCTGCGACTGAAATGTTTGAGGTTTTCATGAATACATGCTGTACAGTATTTAATCTCGATGCGTCCGAGGAAGTCATGGACTTGTACGCGCAGCCGGCACTGCTTGGTGCAGTGGCAAATGAAAACATTGAGATTTTGAACTACATCAAGGGATATTTGGGAAAAGAGAAGATAGTCGAACAAATGTATGAAGAATATGGTGAAACTGAGAATTGGCCAGAGTCACTAAAAACTTTTCTTAGTTTGTAATAAGTATGGTAAAGCTTGCAAACCTTATCCACATCGCCAACAATGCCAAGACCGACGCTCAGAAGAACGCGGTCGGTGAAGAACTCAAGAAATATTTGCGTGGGAAGAAGGCGTGCAACCCAAAAGAACTTTTCTCGAATAAGGGTCTTAAAATTGAAAAAGGAAAGAACCTCCGAAAGCTTGGACAGGGTGAGTTCGGTGCCGTTTTCTATGGCTGTCTCGATGATTTGTGCAAAACACAAATTGCTGTCAAGGTCACGCGTGAACCTTCCGCACGAATGGAATTTCGTATAGCGGAAAAATTGAAGGGTATGGGTGTGCCTCGTATGTACCACTTTAAATCATGCAATAACGAAGACGTTCTTTATTTCGAGTATATTGAAGGTGAACCACTTTCAGCGTGGTTAAAGAAGTATCATTCAACCGATGAGTATCGTGTGTTGATATCGCGACTCATTGGAAACTTGAAGAGGATTCATGAAAAGTATCCGAAGTTTAGACATCATGACCTTCACTGGAATAATGTCCTTGTGTTAAAGGGTGACAAACCAATCATAATTGATTTTGGTATGGCGACGATCGAAGGTATTAAAAATCCAAACGTCTTAGAAGGTGAATTCAAAAATGCTGGTATTTATTCGGGGTCACACTACATGTATGATGCACACTATATTCTCAGTATCATTTACAATGTCACTAAAAATCGTCTGGTTAAGAAGTTTATAGGAGATTTGTTTACACCTAGATACTTGAGATATGAGTCCTATGCGGTTGTACAGCGTCGTCTTCGCCCAGTGGAGCATCGGGGTCTGCCCACTTTTGACGACATCTTGAACCACCCATTCCTTCAATCAAAGAAGAAAGTTAGCGTTCTTCGAAAGATCACGACGCCCAAAAAGACTGTCGCGACACCCAAACCAAAGCCCACGGCCAAGCCTAAGGTCAAAACCGCGAGCGCCATTCGTCGCGCCAAGGCTGTTCTCGAAAAGGAAGCTGCAAAGAAGGCCCGCCCACCAAAGAGACCTGGTATCGCGCTCGCCAAGCGTAGTCCCACTGTGAAGCAACAAGTTCAAGAGATTGAAAAGAGAATTAAGCCAGGACCCAAAGTCTTCATCAACAAGAATGGTGACCTCAAGATTGACAGGCGAAAGTGTCGTCTCTACAAGAAGGAAGAATTAGTCAAAATGTTCAAGTTGGATCCAAAATTGACCAAGGAACAAATGTGCAAGTTCATAAAAAATATGTGAGATATAGTATACAATAATGCGCCGACCATCTCTCCTAACGATTGTCCTCGTCGCCATCGCTCTCTTTGTTATCTTTCGTCTCGTGCGAGTGTCCGCGTCCGTCACAGTGTCAGACGGATCCCAGTGGACTGTTTACGGAACCATGGGATGTGGCTGGACCCGTAAGCAATTGGACTACATGAAGAAAAATGGTAAGCCACACCGATTCGTGGACTGTGAAAAAGAAGGTTGCCCGGGTATGGAAGCCTTCCCAACCATTGTGAGCCCAAATGGCGAAAAGATTGTGGGTTACAGTGAAATCTAAATACTCTATTACTCATAAGTTGACTGTTTCAACTTATCAATAATGAATTATTGGATTTTGTGAAAATATTTAAGCCCGAACAATGCTGAGGGAAAGGGTAAGAATGAAGGCATCAAGCATGGTAGAAATTGGCTTGAGGACAGTGATGTGCTTGACGAGGGAGCGATTCCACGCATATCTGAGAACAAATGTCGCGATGAGAATATTGAGAATGAAGAGGAGAATTTCGGTGATCATGTCCGACTTGGTTTGAGACTTGGCGACACGTTCGATGACCTGCATTTTACTAATTAGTTATATTTTTTTCTGTACAAACTACAAATGAAGAAGGACCTTCCTCTGAGTGGTTCTGAAAGAAAGTTCACCAACCGACGTTGGGGGACGTCCACTGGTATAGGCAACAATAACTGCTACGCCTATGCCGTTGGTGACTATGAAGCTTACAGGTGGCAAAAGTCAATTCCAGGTGATCGTTCTGGTCTCTCTAACCGTAATCACAACTATACACACTGTACAGGTCTCCCAAAACGGGTCCTGTCTGACAACCCTGGAAAGATCTATCGTGTGAAGGCTAATGAAAAGTGTAAGAAGGGGTACTACAAAGTCATGATGTTTGTCTGTCCTGGAAGACCAACAAACTATATTCGCCAAGGAGACTTCCACTTCTATGTGCAACATGGCGTTGTGGAGTATCGCGTGAAACCTGGAGACACACAAGAGTCTGTAGCCAAGTTTTTCAAAGTACCACTTTCCCGTGTGAAGCGTGCTGGTAAATTTGCACCAAATAAAAGGATCGTGTTCCGTGCCAATGTCTTCAGTCACAAGCGTGGATGGGCCACCGGTCCGCTTCTGGTTGATGCATCTGGCAAGGCCATCAAAGACCCTCGTAAGGCGGATAGGAACTATCCTGGGCTAAACTACGAACGCTACTGTAGCTCATTCTGCGTCAAGGATAAGGGCATCAAGGTC
>Ga0209929_1000732_pt1 | contig 12062 bp, 9 predicted proteins | sample SalPon2_C_H2O_MG_2_FD_185731 | JGI IMG/M metagenome (GOLD analysis project Ga0209929, IMG submission 185731) | Salt pond water microbial communities from South San Francisco under conditions of wetland restoration - Salt Pond MetaG SF2_C_H2O_MG... ... | reverse complement strand
TACTAATATTTTCATTTCTATCCTCTCCTTAATCTTTTCTTTGGTCATCTCTATCTGCTTTTGCAACTTTTTCTAAATCTATTAAATTTGGCACACCTAACAATGTTTTCAAAAGTACGTCTTGTCTAATCGTTTGATTGTCCAAAGCCCTCACTCTGTCAATCAGACTAACAATAATGCCATATTGACTATCTAACTTTGTCCCTAGTCTCTGTTCCATAGCTGTTATTTGCTCAGCTACTTTCTCATCGACAACATCAAGTTTGGTTTCCATACCATCGACAATACGCATGATTAGTTTATAAATAAACCAACCTAGCCCTAATGCCGCAGCAATAGGAAAACCTACTTGTTGTATTATAGTGACTATCTCTTCCACTACTTATTACTTGAGTTTGAAGCTCCAAAGTAGAAAGATATTACAGCACTTGCCAAACCTCCTAAGTAACCTAAGACAAGGTTAATCAGAGCTTCAGAGTTCTGTTCTGGTGGCTGTAAGGTTACTAAGAATATATAACCTAAGAAACCACCGACTGTAGCTATACCCATGATACGGGCTGTCCAGTCCTTTGAAAAATTACTACGAGCATCCTGTGTATCTTGAACTTCAAGTTTAAACACATCGACTTCAAGTTCTTTCATTTTAACTTCAAAGTCTTTCTCAACTTTTTTAAGTTCTAGCATCTGCTCTGGTGTGGCTTCAGCAACGGCTTTCTCAATGGCTTTAGGGTTATTTGGACACCCAAGCACATCGGCAATCATATTCGCAGCCATACCGCCCATAGGACCGCCTAAAGCAGTACCTAGAGTAGGAGCAACTGCACCAACGATATTTTTTAATATGTTTTTCATTTTACTTCTCCTAATACTAATTCTTTTAATTCTTTACTCCTTCGTCCTACTTGTCTGAACCACTTACTATCTTCCATTTGATTTGCCATTTCTTGCCAATCATGTGACCGACAAGCTTTCAACATGTTTTGAAATTTGCTTAATCTGGTACCGCCTAAGTTAAAGCACATATTAACCAAGACTCTTTGAATAGCATCTGGTAATAAATAAAAAGATTCTTCTTCGCCAAACACATGTATCGCCTCTGCTAAATGTTTATTGAAATCGTCTTCAAAATATATGTCAGATACTTCTTGAGTTATTGGAGTACCAACTTCCCAACCATGTTCGGGGTCTTGTGGCTGTATTAAATGCCCTACTCCTAAGGTTTTGTAACCCAAAGAATCGACATAGACTTCGAGTAGTTCGCCCTCGTGTCTTTTTATTTCTTGTTTGCACAGGTCTATATTCATTATATTAATTCTTCCATTTGTTTCTCTAGTTCTGTTTTACCTGAGTAAGATTCGCCAGTATAAGGATTGATTCTATCGGCTGGGTCTTCTTCTGTGTAAGGTACATCTGGTCCTTTTATTAAACCTCCTTTAGAATATTTTGGAATAGTTTGTTCTTCTGTTTCATCTTCTAAGGCTCTATAAATTCCAGCTGCTTCTCTTGCGATTGGTAATACATCTAATGTTTCTAAAGTAACTGCACCTAGTCCATCGACAAGTGCATCCATCATTTCTTCATCTTCATCAGGTGTAAATTCAGGAATACCTTTAACTGGTATTTCTAATAAGTCTTCCATATAGCCTAATACTGGTGCAAGTTGCTCTGTTGTACTAGAACCATAATCAGAATATTTAAATATACCCCTAACCTTATCAATCCCATAAGTATTTAATCCTGAAAAAGATAATGCTTCACCTACTTTTTCTTTTAATGTTTCATCATTAACAGCTTCTTTATATGTAGGATTTGTTGATAAGGAAACTTGTAATTCTCTGATAGAAGCAAAAATAGGAATAGCTGCTGCCATCTTTAAAAATAAAGCAATATCTCCTTCTTCAACTCTTGCTATTAAAGCATTGGTTTGAGATGTTTTAGCTTGTGCCCACGATAAGAAACTACCTAAAAATTTAACGTAAGGATTTTTAGTTTGTGTAAATAATCTTCTATTACCAACTAAAGGTATTATAGCATCTCTATTAGCAGCTCTCATACCAGCTTTTTTAAGTAGTGCCCTACCTGTTGAATCTGATACTGCTTCTTCAACAGTTTTAAATCTACTTAAATAATTTATATTATTTTTAGTTAAGCCTAAAGTATCTATTTCTTTTAAAATAGCTTGTTCACTTTTTAAAAATTCTCTTGTTTTTCCTTTAGCATTTAATTTAGCAATATCCATAGTTCTAAATACTCCTGCATCAAATGCAAAATTTCTAGCAATTCTTGTAACTCTACCTAACTGTACAATTTCAAAAAAGTCTCTGGTAAAATCAGTTGCTCTTTTTTGCCATTGTCTGGCTCCTGTCGAATTACCAATTAACATCACATCAGATAATTCTCTTTCTAAAATATTATCGTGTCTATTTCTACCTAAAAAACCTTCCATAAAGTTTTTAGGTTTGCTAACAGCTCTTCGGGTGCCTAGCCCTTCAGTTGATAAAGGAAGTGCTTTACCTTGGGCTGCTTTAATTTGAGCAACTGCTGACCTTATAGCTGGAGCATAACCACTATTTGTTACAGTTTGCATCCAGTCTCCCATACTTGGAATAGCGACTTTTAATAGTCTTGTAGTTGCTAATCCCGTTTGTAAAAAAGTTGTAAATGCTCTAGCGGCATCTCCAGTAGGTAATTTATCAATACCATAAACTCCAAAGTAAGCCTCTAATGATTCTTTAATTTTTTGTTTTTCAGCATTAGCTGCTCTCTCAACTCCCGGAACACTAGCATATAAGTCTGTTACATTCTTATATTTATTTTCAGGGTCTGCTAAATTTTTATATCTAGTGTCAATACTTTTAAATATATCTTTTATACCTTCTCCTTTAGCACCAAATTGTTTAGCAAATTCAGCAACGTGAACACTATTTTTAACTAAAGTCTGAGCAGTAAGTAATGGATTATCTTCAAATAAATCAGAAACCATAGCTCTAGCTTCTTGGTCAAATAGTGTCCTTCTCTTATCAAAGTGTCGAGCAGCCTGTAAAACAAAGTCAGTATTTGTACTTTTAATAAAAGAGTCATTGTCATTTGTTTTAAATAAAATATCATCCTTATCTGAAAAAATAGAGTTGTTTCTTGTTTTAGTAGCGGCACTTAAATAACCTTGAGCAATTTTTCTAGGATTCTTTATTAATAATGTTGGATAATTTTCTTCTAAAAATTTTTTATCTTTTAATTGTTTAGCTGTTAAAGTTTTTTTAATGTTGTCATTTTGTAGTTTAAAAGCTTTGGTTAATCTTTCTATTACTTCTTCATAATTTTCTACTTTCACATAACTAGGTTTTAATATTTGAGTTAAACCATAATTATCTTCTTTAGTAAAATTAATTCCTCTAACCAACATATAATTAGAAAAATCTTCATTGTATTTATCTATTTCTTTAGAAAGTTTTTCAGCTTCTTTAAATCTAGGATTTAATTTATCTTCTGCTGATAAGAACGAATGTTTTTTTGAAACTAATCCTTTTTCATTACTAATTTTACCGGCTAATACTAAAATCTCATTATCGTATTTACTAAACATATCAGAAGCTCTATCTAGCCATGAAGCAAGTTGTAATATAGCTTCATTTTCAACAGGATTAGCTACAGTTGTTTTACCTAAAGTAACTCCCCCGCCCTGAGGTGCATACATTCTAGCACCAAATTTAACAGCCACATCGTCTGACCAGCTCATTAAAGATTGAATATGAGAACCAGCTGTTATATCTTTTAAGGTATTATAAAAAGACCTTCTAAAACCAGCAATAAATTCATCACCAGCAGCATTTTTAACTTTCTGTGGAATTATTTCAAATGCTTTACTTTGTATAGTTTTTTGAAATTTGCCTAAAGTTGCACCCAGTAAGGCAGCAGATATCATTTTTGCATTACCTTCATCTTCTTCTGTAAAAGAAGCTCCTATACCGCCACCAATAATGGCACCGAATAAAGGTCTTGTTAATTCTTGTGTTAAAGCCCTTGCAAAATTTTCAGTAAGTTCATTTCTTTTGGCTCCATTCAACATACCCTTACTATAAACATCTAAGAAATTATCAGGTATTTCTTTCAAATAAATATCTTCTTTTCTTTTATTTAAACCTTTAATTGAAGTATTTAATTTTTTAATTTCTTTTTGTAGTTTATCTATTTCACTTTGATATTTAGCTTGGGTTTTAGGAGTTTTTAATTTTTTTATTTTTTCTTTATTTAATTTTATTGTTTCTCTAAACTGTAATTTTTGATTGGTCAGCTTTCTAATTTCTAAACTAAGATTTCCTATATTATCAATAGACTTTTCAGCTTCTATAAATGTTTGCTTTCCTACATTTTCTATATCATTAACTTTGTTTGGAGGAACCATAGGAATTTCAGTAGCTCCGTTTATATTTACATCTTTATCTACTTTTTGTCCTCCCTTTGTAGTAATAGTTACTTTTTCAGCAACTGGCTTATTAAATAAAGAAGCACCTATTTCACCTAATGCACCACCAGCAACACCTAAACCAAAACCTAAACCTACCATTTCAGGTCTTACTTCACCATACAAAGCTTCTTCTCGTAACGCAATGTCAGTTGCTGCAAATGTTCCTGCTGAACCTAAACTAGCAAGTTTACCGGCTCTGGCAATTTTCATCCAAGGAACAAAAAACGTAATAGGGTCAGCTATACCTTTAGCAACTCTACCTGCAGTTACCCCTGGTGTTTCTTCCATACCTTTAAATTCTGGATAATCCTCAAGTATTTTAGCTTGTCTATCTTTTTCTATTCTTTGCCTAGCCTCTTCATAAGTTTCTTCAGCATCGAAAAAAGATTGAATAGCTGCTTGACTAATACGATATAAACTTCCTAAAGCAAGAGGTTCTTGAGCAACACCATAGGCAAATTGTCGACTCAAAGATATTTCTTTTTTATTTTTATCTAAGTAATCAAAATAACTTAATTGGGGTTTTTGAGCTTTTGGTAAGGTTGGAGATTCAGGAATATCTTGTTCTTCTTCTTCCTTTTTAAGATAATCAAAATAACTTAGTTGAGGTTTTTCAACTTCTGGTAATTTATCTTCTTTTTCATTCTCTAATTGTACATTAGAATCAAATGTATCAGAGTATTGTTTTAGGTAATCAGAATAACTATATGACATTAAATATCCTTATTGTCTAGATAACAGAGAAGAATCACTAAAAGTTTCTAAGAAATTAGCAACAGCTTCAGGGTTAGAGTCTTCATCTAAACCATACTTACGAAATATTCTTTTTAGAACAGCTGTATTAGAATAACCTTCATTAACATATTTATTTAAAATTTCAACGTCTTTTTGTGTTTGTAAATTTTCTATCTCTTTAAAGAAACTTTCACTTGCTTGTCTTTCGTATCGTTCCATACGTTCTGATTCTGTTTCATCTGTAGAAGTTTTTTCAACTTTATTATTTGATAGTTGTTTTATTGATTCTTTTTCCTTAGTTTCTAAAACTAAATCATAAAGCCTTCCGATTTCTTCAGCATTATCAGGATATACTTCTTTCATTTCATTTACAGACAGTAATTGTTGATTTTTAGAAAGATTTAAAAAGCCTTCAGATTCAAAATATCCTAAAGCATTTAAACCATTATAAGGCTCAGGAGTTCCCTCTTCATCTCCTGTTACCACAACATCTTCTGGATTTACAGTTCCTTGACTTTGATTAATAGCAACGGCATCACTAACTGTAACTTTATTTCTCAGTAGATTTTGTCCGGTTTTACTAGGAGCAATAAATAAAATATCATCGGCATCCCAAAGCTGTTCTCCAAAAAACTCAAATCCAAGAACACTAAATGCATCTTTTTTTAAATCTTTTAACCTTACAAATCTACCTTCGTTAGAAAATGATTGTAAACTTTCATTAACAATACTAGCTCCGACTGTTGGATTTATGCCATTTTTTAGTTTAATACTGTTTAAAGATAAAGATTTTTCTGCTAAGTATTGTCTCATATCAAATGAGCTTATAGTGCTTAGTTCTTGTGTATCAGGATTATAAACTTTAATTTTATTATCGTCCCAAGCTTTTTTAATATTAATTTCTTCTGCATTTTCTTCACTTAATTCAGGTATATCATTAATATTTTCAATAGTCATATCAGCTTTTATAACAGAAATATTTAAAGGAATTTTCATAAATTCTTTATCTTCTAAAAATTTAGCATTAGCTTTCATTTGGTCATTAATTTGTTTTTCCGTAAAAGGTTTTTTAGCTGAAGTAACTATATTATTTTCTAATTCTTCAGGTGGTTTTCCAACAAGACTAGAATAATAATTATTTAATAATTTTTCAGCTTGAGTTACACTTTCTCTAAATTTTTGTCTTTCTTGTTTAGTAAAATTTAAAGCATTTTCTAATTCAATTTTTTCAGCATTAGTTGAAGTTAAGTTACCTTCTTTATCTTTTTCAGTTCTAAAAATTCTATTAAAGGCAGCACTGATAAGTCCTTTCCTAGTAGGGTCATCTTGAACTGCAGCTAAAGCAGAGAGATATTCATTTTTAGCAGCTTGATTGTATTGACTAAATGTATCGTAAGTATTAACAGGGTTTTGTCTTAATAAATCTAAAATTTCTTTTTCTCTTTTAAGTTGTGCATTATAAACTTCAAGCATTCTGTCTTGAACTTCTTTAGTTTGCCTATTTTTATCTTGCCATGAAACTCCTAGGTCTTGTAAAAGATAATCAATATTTTCATTAACTCTTTTATTTAAATATGCTTTTTCACCTATTCTATCTGCATCGGCAATGGCTTGTCTATTAACTTGAGCACCATTCCATTCTTCTTTATTATTAACAAATATATCTTGATAGTTAGTTTTTATATTTTCAAGGTCTTCATTCAAATTAGTTTTTTGTCTTCTTTGAAAAGCACCTATGGTTTCAAATAATGTTGTGGCAAGTAATGCTCGTTGCATTTCTCGTCTATCACCACGTCTTTTTCTTGCTAATAAAGCTCCAGCTACATTGCCGAACTGAGAGCCTGATAAATAATCGTCTGCCATTATTCTTCTCCTTTTGCTAATAAACTTTCTCTAATCTGTGGTCCAGCTTCTTTAACTCTATCAAGAAGTCCTTTATCAACTGCACCTTCTTTTATTTTTTCAGGTTTAATATCTTTATCCATAACACCAGATTTTAATTCTTGAAAAACATTTTTAAATTCATCTAATTTTTCTTGAACTTCTTCTTCATCTTCTTCATCAATATCATCGTTATCAATGTTGTATTCAATATTAGCTTCTTCACCGATTGCCATTAATAAATACATGACAGGTTCCATGCTAAGCATCATAACATCAGGATTTATTTTACCTTCAACAAACTTAGCATAAACTATAGCCATTGCTAAATCACCTACACTTGCTCCATTTACTAATGAATTTATAATTTCTTTAACTGCATCTGGTTGTAGAAGACTGCTTAAAATATCATTCAATGCTTCTCTAGGATTAGCAAACTCTGGTGGTGTTTCCCAAGGATATGGTTGTTCGGGGTCATTGGTTAAAGATTGACCGGGAATAGGACCACCTTGAGATTTAATAGCTACTAAGTTATTTAGTGCAGTATCATCTTTTCTAAGTTTACCTCTAATCCGAGGACTATCATCTATATCGTCTAAATTAATCCCAGAATCTGCTGCATCAAGAATTACTTGTTCTACTGCATTAGTTAAGTCTTTAGAAAGAACGGGTCTTAAATCTCTTTTCTGTGCCATTATTATCCTCCTAAACTAAAAGTTGGTTGTTGGTATAAATCACCATAACGTGAAGCTAAGAATCCGGGGTCAGCTGTACCAAAGGTTAATTGACTGTAAATATCTCTCATGTCTACACCTGATTGAGCATAAGCAACTTCAAGTGGTGTTAGGCTAATACCTCTTTCTTCACCTAAACCAGCTCCTACAGCTCCTACTGGGTCTGGTTCACCTTGAATATATTGCATAGCTGCACCAGTAGCAACACTTGTAGCTACACCTGTAGCAACTTCTCTTGCAAAAGAACCCACTGTAGAAGCAGCTGTAGAAGTGGCAGCACCGGTTGATGCTCCAGTTATAGCTGTTTCAGCTGCTTTTTTCATAGCTTCTTGACCTGCTGCTGAACCGGGAACAGTAAAACCTCCTCCTGTTAATTGTCCAGTTAGGGGGTCATAAGATGTAATTTCTGCAGTTTGACCAAAATTCATAGCATCCATATTTATTTGACCTGCTGTTGGTCCTACATTAGCAAGTTGAGTTGCTAAATCTGGACCTAATCTACCAGCTTCTGTAGTTACTCCTAAGAAATCAGTTACTTTACCAGCTCCGGTACCTAACATAGTTCCAGCATATTCAAATGGCTTAGCTACAAAACTGACACCGGGAATACCCATTATAAAATTTTTAGAAGCTATTAAGGCTTGACCAATAGTTGAACTTGCTAACGAGCCACCGAAGGCTCCAACAGCCGCACCTCCTGTCACTAATGCTGCTCCTACTATAGCAATCGTTTTCAATAGTTTACTTTTCTTAAGTTTCTTAAAAACTTTCTTGACTCCAGAACCTATCTTCTTAATTCCTTTCTTTACTTTTTTTACGATTTTCTTTAAAAATCCCATTCTATCCTCCGATGTCTTGTGTAATTAAACTAATTAAATTATTTAGAGCTGTTGTGCTGCTGCCATATCTATTTGGGTCAGAAGCTAAAGCAGTATTAACTAATTGAGCTATTCTATTCTTTTCATTCTCTTCGCTTCTAAAAGCATAATCAGCATTGTCTCTTAATTCTTGCCACATAAATGACATAGCAGTCTGTGACATATTAAAAGCATTCATAGCATTCTGCATATTGATAGCATTCTGAGCTGCAGTATTGGCAGTATTGGCTTGTCTTCTCCATTGAACATTAGAAGCTTCTACCGCTGCTTGATTCTGTGCATTCCATTGATTTCTAGCAAAATCTTGATTGGCATTAAACTGAGATACTTGAGTTTCTAACTGAGCATTAAATTTATTTAAATCCGCTGTTCTTTGAGCATCACGAGCTGCTGCAGCATTGGCTTGTGACACATTAAATTGTTGTGTAGCATTAGCTTGTTGAGCATTAAACTGATTCATGTTAGCTGCTAGTCCTGCCATAAACTGATTGGTTTGATTTTCAGATGTTGCATTAAATTGTCTTGAAGCATTTTGTGCTGACTGATTACTTAACAATCTTTGCTGCTCTTGCTGAGCTTTTAGCATGTTAGCTTGTTGCTGATTATTAAGATTACTCATATCCATTTGTAAAAATGCTTGAGAATTCTGAACAGCCAATCTAGTTCTTTGGTCAACAGTTGCTAAATCAAGTTGAGCCATAGCGGTAGCATTTTGCATAATGGACTGCTGTTCGGCATTAAAGTTAGATAGTGTAACAGTTTGCATAAACTTACTATTAGCTAATTCAACTTGCTGAGCATTGTTAAACTTAGCCATGTCCATAGTAGCCACCATGTTGGCATTTGCCATAGCTCTTTGTTGGTCAACATTAAGTTGTGCTAAGCCCATCTGTTGTGCTAACTCAGCATTCTTAACATTCATTGCCATCTGAGCATTTAGATTAGCTAATTCAGTTTGTTGAGCTGCATTTAAATTTTCTGAACTTGCTTGATTCAAAGCCGATAGATTAGCAAGTCGCATCTGTTGTTCATTTGACAAGTTTGCTAAATTCATTTGCTGTTTAAATCCAGCATTTCTAGATAAGAAATCTGCAGCTACTTGCATCTCTGCTAATCTTTCTTGATTTTCTGCAGATTGATTAGCTCCTTCAACTTGTGCTTCTATTTGTAAATTAGCAAGATTCATCTGTTGCTCATTACCTAAATTCTGAGCATTAATAGCTTGTTGGTTCTGAGCATTTAAAACTGCAGCTTGTTGTTGATTAGCTAAATTCTGTAATCTAACTTGCTGTTGTTGCTGAGCAGTTGTCAATACAGCTTCTTGTCTAAACTGACTTTGCATTACACCCATTTGCTGAGCAAACTGAGCTGTCTGTGAAGCTGCTTGTTGTCTATTGGCTAAGTTCTGCATCTTAAGTTGTTGAGCCTGTGAAGCTTCTTGTAGATTGGCTTGTTGTTCATTACTTAGGTTTTGTGCAGCTCTTGTCTGTAGGGCTTGTGCATTGGACTGAGCAAGAGGAAAAGCACTTTGTATAATAGAATTAAATAGTGCATCACGTCCTACTGTAGAAATTGACATTCCTCTTTGAGCCATTCTTTGATTAACTGCATCTACTGCTGGTCTAGCCCATAAAGGTATTTCACCATCTTCTAAACCACCTAAAAGTGATTCCATTTGTGAAGAAACTAAAGCTTCTTGCGGTAGAGCAGCAACGGCTGCTTGAACTTCTATTGGTTCATTGTCTATTTGTGCTTCAACAGTTGCTGGGTCTTCAACAATAGCTGCTGATATTTCTGGTGGTAAGTCAGCAGTTTCAGCAATCATTTCAGCTGCAGCACCTTTAGCAGCTGTACCTTTAACAACTCTTTGTTTAGCTGCTTCATATCCAACTTGTCCAACTATCTGAGCTGCTTGAGCATCAGGAGCTGCTTCACCTGTTAGAGCAGCACGAGTTTGAGCCTCTGCTTGAGGAGTGTCTGATATTTGAGCAGCAACTGCATCTACTTCAGGAACAAAAGCTCCTTCCGAAATAACTGCATCTACTGTTTCTGCTTTAGCGGCATTGGCTGCTTTTTGTGTAATTTCAGCTGCTTTGGCTGGGCTAGTTAATTTACTTAACTCTTCAACTTTAGCAATAGACTCTGGTGATAATTCACCTAAAGCTGCTTGTACTTCTGGTGACTCTTTAACTAATGAAGGAGCAAAGGTAGCTGCTTTTATATCTGGTGGTAAATTAGCTCCTTGAGCTATAGCTTCTTCAACAGTCTCAGCTGGAATACCTGCCGCTTTAGCCGCATTAACCACTGTAACTGGGTCCATTTCAGTAACTTTCTGTCTTATATTTTCATCTATTCGTATAGCTTCAGGAATAACTGCACCTTCTGGTAATACTCCTTCAGCTGCTTCTTGTACTCTTTCTCGTAAAGCAACTTCTTCTGGTGAAGGTGTAGGTGCCGGTGTTAGGGTTGGTGATACGGCTGGAGTAGGTGCTGGAGTTGGGACAGGAGTAGGTGCCGGTGTTGGTGGTGGTGTTGGTGTTATACCTCTACTGGTAAAACCATCGCCTATTTGTTCACCTCTATCTTCAATATCAAAGTCATCATATAAATCCATGGTAGCTTGTTGTTGTTGTGTTGGTTGTGGTGGAGTTACTGGCATAGTACTAATCTCAGGTCTGCCTGTCTTAGTATCGGGAGGTACAATATCTTGTCTCTGCCTTGGAGCTGAAGGTTGTGGTGGTACATTAATTTCATCAAGCTTTTTTAGGTTTTCTCTAGCTACACGATTCATTGCTCCTAAAGCAGCAGCACCACCTATCTGTTTTTGCGTTCTTTTAACTTTCTTTAAATTAGTTTTTCTTTTTCTTGCCATTTTTTCTTCTCTTTAAATTTTTCAATACCTTACCTTCGGGTACTCCTAATGATATGAAGACTGCTATTCCTTTATCTTTATGCATTTTTATTATACATCATCTCAAAGATTTTGTCAATCTTTTCTTCAAGTTTTTCAAACCTTTCAAGTATTAAATCCATTTCAGTTCTAACTTCTGGTTTGGTAACATAATACTTAGCAATCTCCTCACGAGTCTTATTAAGCAATATGTCTTGTCTTTTAAGTTCTGAAGCATTGGCTCTAATCCCATACATCAATGGAGCAAGTACCAAAGTTATAAAAATGTTCCAAAATAAGTATGGGGTTAGTTCCATGATTAATTAGCTGCAATATAAGCTTCACCAGTAGAAACAGCACCTGTATAAGATGACTTATCTCTACTATCAGCGACTACTTCTTCGTAAGCTAATACGATATTTAGATGGTCAACATTACGTTGTACCATATCGTTAATTTCGGATTGTTCTAATCCTTCA
>Ga0209929_1000730_pt1 | contig 12084 bp, 16 predicted proteins | sample SalPon2_C_H2O_MG_2_FD_185731 | JGI IMG/M metagenome (GOLD analysis project Ga0209929, IMG submission 185731) | Salt pond water microbial communities from South San Francisco under conditions of wetland restoration - Salt Pond MetaG SF2_C_H2O_MG... ... | reverse complement strand
TTAAATGTTCATCCCAATCTATTTTATAACTATTATTAATTATAGATAAAGCTTCATTTAAAGCATCAAAATGTATATTTTTAGCTTCTACTAAAACCCCATCTAAATCAAAAATTATTAATTTTACCATTTATATGTTATTTTAATATTTATTATAATATCTCATATTCTATATCAATATCTGCAAACCCCCAATCATCAGAATTTTCTGATTCATAAAAATATTCTACCCATTTCCAAACATCATTATAATGTTGTTTAGAAGGTGAACTACCATCATTCCCCATTCCTTTATGAGACATATGATAAAAAGGAATATCATAAATAGCTTTTAATTCATATCCATTTAATACTGCTTTTTTCTGGATGTTAGTATCTTGAAAACAAGCATACAACATATTTTCTTCAAACCCTTTAATATTATACCAAACATCTCTATGAGCCATTTGAAAATCCCCACAACAATTAATTATACTATAATTGTCATTAGGACAAACACGTGCAGGAAAATATCTAGGTTCTGATTTTTGATCTAATATATCTCTATACTCTTTCCATTTATTAAACCCAAATTCTTCTAATTCAGAAATTTCAAAATCACGTCTTGATAAAGTATAAAAAGTATTTTTATTAGCTTGTTTTAAAAAAGTATTTAAAGTTTCTTTTTTAGGAGCAATGATATCAATAGTTGTAGCAACAATCCAATCAGCATCAGTTCTTCTTAACATTATATTTGAAGATAGTACTTGAGTACATGCCTGAGCTTTTGGGTCATGATTAGTGAGTGATTTAGCTGCAGATGGAGGAATTACCATATGTTTTAAACGACCAGTTTTAGGTAATTTATCTTCAATTTGCCATAATAAAGGATTTCTACCTTCAGGAGTATTCCAATCTAATAAGATTACTTCATCAAAAGTATCTAACATGGAAGATAAAGTAACAATTACTCTTTCATCTTCTTTATAATCATCATTTCTTACATATAATATTGCTGCTGTTTTCATATTGTTGATACTCCTGATTTTTGAATTACTATAGTTGTGCAATCCTGAGCAAATTTAATTGCTTTATTTATATCTTTAGAACGAGAATATTCTACTACTAATCCTGATAGAAATGTATCTCCTGCTCCTGAGACATCTTTAACAGGTACATTTATTGTTGGGTAATTTTTGTCTTGGTAATCACAACCATATTTTCCTCTAGTTACTATTGTTTTGTTTTTAAGTGTTGGGTTGTTTTCTAATACTTCTTTATTTCGTTCATATTCATGATAATTGATTTTGATAAAATCAATACCATAAGCCCATTCACCTAATATTTTTTTAGTATCTAAAAATATAGGACATTTAAAATTATTAGAAATATCTTCAATATCTTCTTCAGCCAAAAATCCTTTACAATAGTCAGAAATGATAATAGCGTCATATTTAGATAAATTCCTATATTGATTTGAGATACGTTCGCATATATCATTTTCATCTACCCTTAAAAGTAAATGATTATATTTAGAACAAACATATCTTACCTTACGAATTTCAGTTTCATTAGTAATAAAATCAACTTCAACTCCCAATGCTTTTAAATTAGCAACTACATTCCCTGCCATACCTGGGTTTTCTGTTTCTTTTTCAGGGACAATAATAGGAACAGGTGCTTCAGGGGCAATACGAGTTACCTTGCCATATCTAAAAATATCTTTACAACTATCTCCTATAACTAATATTTTAATACTCATAATATTTTTTATCTTTAGTATTTTGAACAATGCTATGGTTATGTTTCAACCAAAAAATATCAATATCATTATCTAAACAATCTTGAAGAAAAAATGTAATTCCATTATTTATTAGGTGTTGGTAATTTAATTCAAATTTTATACCCATATTTTCCAATAAACTATAAGCTATTAATGATTCAGGAGGGATTGGGTAAAATTCAGGTATATTAAAATTATAACCATTTAACATTAATTCAGTATCCCCATACATTATAACATCAGCGGGGTAATCATGAGAATCGTGAAAATATTCTAAATGGTAACTAATTTCTGTTCTAACTCCAGGTTTACACATTTGTATAAAAGATAACTGTTGTCCTTTTAGTTTTTCTAATAATAATTTGATATTAGAAATTGTAATATCTCCTCTTGTTTTTAGAACTTCAGTAACTCCTTTTTTAGCTAAATATTCAACCCCACTAAATGTAGAATGTACTTGATAATTTACATTTAAATATCCATTGAATTCAGGTAAAGGGTTTTGGATAACAGGAAAATAATTTTTAATATAAGAAATATTTTCTTTAGGTTCAGAATCCCAAGTTGACCAAACAACATTAGGGATATCTTTAAAATTTTCTACTATTTTTTTATAATAATTAGTAGGTCCTTGTATCACTATCCCTTGTGTCATCGTCTTAAAAATTTTCTTCCTGAATTTACTTTATTTCTCCAATATTGAAGAAGATCACTCATTGTTTGTGTAAATTCATATTCAGGTTCCCAACCTGTATGATTTTTAAATTTAGTAGTATCTGGAATTTGGAGATCCGCATCAATAGGTCTTAAACGTTCAGGATCAGTTACTACTTCAATACCACTAACTGTAGATTGACTAATTAAATAATCAAGCATATCTGATATTTTGCAAGTGTATGTTCCTCCAATATTATAGTATTCTCCCCCTTTAGGATTTTTAGTAACTAATAAATAATATGCTTTCACAGCATCTCTAACATCAGCATAAGTTCTAAGTGATTCTAAATTACCAACATATATTTTAGGTTCTTGTAACCCTGCTTCTATCATAGCAATTTGTTTTGCAAATGTTGATTCTGAAAATACATCACCTCTTCTTGGACCTGTATGGGTAAACATACGAGTAGTCATAATTTTCATCCCATATGCTTCAGCATAATATCTTCCTATTAAATCAGTACCTACTTTAGATATAGCATAAGGAGATGCTGGGTGGAATGAACATTCTTCATTAATTGGGAGTTTTTCTTTAGGTACTCTACCAAATACCTCACTTGATGCACATACATGAGTTATAGCGTTTTTATATGGAGATTTACGTAAAGCTTCCAATAAATTAGCTGTACCTAATATATTAGTTTGGAGTGTTTCTATAGGAGCATCAAAACTAGTTTGTGGGTAAGATTGAGCTGCTAAATGAAAAATATAATCTGGTTTTGATTTATCAATAGCTGTGATTAATGAAGCAAGATCATTTAAATCACCATATATAAGCTCAATACGTTCTTTTTTATTAATCTCTTCAGATAAATGTTCAATATTTTCTAAAGAATCATTCCATCTAGCAAGACCATAAATTTTCCAATCTGTATTTTCTAAAAGAAAATCAGTAAGGTGAGAACCCACCATACCTGTTATACCTGTAATAAAAGCATTCACCATTATTTATTATTTTTATACCAGTTTAGAGTTTTTACAATACCTTCATCTAAAGTAGTTTCAGGTTCCCAATCTAATATTTCTTTTGCCTTAGTACAATTTAAAAATAAAGAAGTAGGTATTGTTGGTTTAGATAGATCATGCATAATTTCTAAATCCATACCAGAATATTTAACAATTTTGTATACTACATCCTTAACTTTAGTTGCTTTACCTAATCCAACATTAAATAATTCATATGGAGTAGTTTGTTTTTTAATAGCAGCATCTACAAATTTCACCAAATCTTCCACATAAAGTAAATCCCTGGCTTCTTCTCCTGTTCCCCAAACATTAACTTTTCCATCTTTAGAAGTCATTACTTTAGTAATAGTAGCTCCAAACATATGAGAACGTTCTAAATCATATTTATCATAAGGCCCATACATATTTGAATGCCTCATTACTGTGTGTTTAGTTCTACCTAAACGAGAGAAAAACTCACACATTTTTTCTATATAAACTTTAGTATTCCCTACTCCAAAATAAGTTGGAAATAATTCTTCACCACCATCAAAATCACTTTCTGATAAAGCAATAGATGATGGTTGATACATTACAGTACAACTAGGAAATACGAAATGTTCAATATTTTGTTCATAACATTCACGTAATAATAAACTATTCATAACAGCATTATCTGTAACATGAATATAAGGACGTGATGTAATATCTTTAGAACCAGAAGTAGTAGCTGCAAATTGTAAAACAATATCAATTCCTTGAAGAACTTGTTTTACTTTTTCAGGATCTCTAAGATCTGCTTTTACCCATTCAACTCCATCATAACCCTCAATTAAAGGACGGTTAAAATGTATTGCTCTAATTTTATATCCACCTTGTTTATAATAATAATCTAAAAGGTTTCTACCTATAAATCCAGTAGCACCACAAATTAATATACTTTTCATTTATAATATGTTTTTAAGTTTTCTAAGGATGATTTGTTATATTTGTTATTTAATATACAAATACTATTTGAAAAATCCAAATTTAAAGTTTCATAAGTATAATTTCCTAATTTTGTAGAAGAATTGAAATAATTTTTAACTTCAGATAATTTGACAGAGTCATTAGCCACAAAATCTATTACTCCCGAATGATTTAAATATTCTCCACTATTAAAAAAATTAAGAATATCATTCATTAAGATATAATTAAAAGTAGATTCATCACTTAACCCTATTTGTTCTATATTATTTTTTAATTTGGTAATATGGTTAGGTTTCATAGTAGGACCTAACATCATAGAGCATCTTAAAATAAGAGCATTTTTATCTTTTTCTACAATTGATTCTGCAAATTTTTTAAATAAACCATACATTGTAGGAGATGGGTTATAAACATCTACTGTAGAGATATAAATAAACTTTTTTGGTTTTAAATTCAAAAGTTCTTGAGTTAGAAAAATATTATCTTCTAAATATTGGTAATAATTTAAAGGATTATTTTCTTTATTAAAAGCACAATGGATGATTGTATCAAAATCTTCCCTTTTAACTAAGTTAAAATCTTTTCTACCAAATCCAAGGGATTTAGGTAAATTATCATAAAGATATTTACCTAATCCACTTTTATTTCCCGATATAAGGTATTTTTTCATTAGTGATCTACAAAGGCGTTATAACGTTTATCTAAAATTTCTTTATTATTTGAAAACCACTCAGTAGTTCTTCTAATTCCTTCATCTAAATCTACTGAAATGTCAAATCCATAAGATTTAGCTCTTGTCATATCAAATAATCTTAAAGCATCTCCTGATGGTTTATCTGTTAACCATTTAATTTCAAGAGGTTTATTGGCATGTTTTACTACCATTTCTACTACTTCTTTAATAGAATATCCTTTACCTGATCCCAAATTAATAGGTTCTGTAATCCCTTTTTCTACTGCAAAAATCATTCCTAAAGCCACATCATCAGCATGAATGAAATCTCTTATAGCTGAACCATCACCCCAAACCTCCAAAACATTATTTTCTTGAGCTTTTCTTACTAATGAAGGTACTACCATAGCATTAGCTGGGTTAAAATTGTCATAATTGCCATAAACATTAGCAGGACGTACAATGGAAACTTTATCCCAACCATATTGAATTGAATAAGCTTCTGCTTGTAATTCACCCATACGCTTTGCCCAACCTGCAAATCTATCATTAGGAGATGGAACAGTTTCCCAAACACTATCTTCTACAAATACACTAGCAGGAGCATATACACCTACAGAACTTGTATAAAGATACCATTTCACATTAGCTCTACGAGCAGCTTCCATCATATTAGTATTGAATTGAAGCATAGGAACCATAAAATCAGCTGGTTGTTCAGCACACATTTTAGGAGATCCTTTTACCCCCACTAGATTAAATACATAATCTTTACCATTACAAATTTCCTCACATTGAGAAAAGTAACGTAAGTCAGCTTTTATATAATCTACTCCTTCAGGTAAATCTGAAGGTTCAGTAAGATCAGCAATTGTAATATTTGCTCCTTTTCCTAATAAAAACTTAACCAGTGAACGACCAATCATTCCCCCTCCACCAGTTACTAAAACTTTTTGATTTTTAAACATTATTTAATTTTTTACAAAGATTTATAATTTGTTCTTTAGTTAAATCTATATGATTTCCAATATAAAGAGCATTATCATGAATATAATCAGCTTGAGCCAATACTCCATCAATTCTATGGGAGAATTTTTTTAAGTATGGTTGACGTGCTTGATTACCACCACCAGCTGTACCTAAACGATATTCTACACCTTCTTTTTCTAAAATAGTACAAATATCTTTTAATTTATTTTTAGTAATACCTTGCATCATAAGAGGTAAAGCAAAATTACTATTTCCCTCTCTTCTAAAGAAGGTCATGAATTTAGAACTATCTAAATTATCTAACCAAATATCTAAGTTTTCAATTCTACGAGCCACATTAAAATCAATCCTCTTCATTTGTTCAATGCCTAAAACAGCATTCATTTCACTTGATCTCATATTAAATCCTGCAACCGCAAATGTAAATAATGGGTTTAGATCAGGATATTTAAGTTGATATTCTTTTTGTAGTTCTGGGGATGCTTCACGAGTCATTCCGTGGGAACGAAATAATTTAGCTAAATCATAAAGTTTATCATTATTTATACAAACAGTACCACCTTCAATAGTAGTAATATGATGTCCAAAGTAAAATGAAAATAATGAAATATCCCCAAATGAACCTACACGTTGTCCTTTATAAGTAGCACCGTGAGCTTCACAACAATCCTCAATTAGCATTATATTATTTTCTTTAGCTAATTGTATAATTTCATCATTAATTGCTGGGAATCCAAGTGTATGAACTAATACAATTGCCTTTGTTTTAGAGGTAATAGCACGTTTAATATTTTCAGCTGTAATATTAAAATCATCTAAAGAAACATCTACAAATACAGGTGTCATACCTAATTGAGCAACTGAAGAAATATCGCTTACCCATCCTATAGGGGGTACAATTACTTCACCAGTTCCCATTAATTCTTTTACCATAGCAATAGAAATATAATTTGCTGAAGCTCCTGAATTAACCATTACTGAGTGTTTGACTCCTAACCATTTAGACCAAATTTTTTCAAATTCTTTTACTTTTGGTCCATTTGTAAATCTCTCTCCATTTAGACAAAAATCAGATAAGATTTTTCTATCCCCTTGAGTAATATTATCATTAATAAGGGGCCATGTAAATTTATTTGCTGCCATAAAATTCGCTATGTTCAATAATTAAAGTTGATTTATCACTATTATATGCCTTTTGAAATGCCGGGAAAATATCTTCAGGTTCCATTAACTCAACAACTTCTACTTCAGTAAGCATTTTTTTCATTGCTTCTGTATGGTTTTGAGTATGTTGAGGACCCGCACTAAAAGGTACTTTAGAACCTACAGCTACACGAATAATAACTTTAGGTTTCATATCACCTTTAGACATGTCTTGCATTTTATCTAAGTGATTTACTAATTGATTAAGTGCTAGTATAAAAAAATCAAATCTAGGATAAGCAGTAATAGGTACCCAACCTGTTAAAGCCATACCTGTAGCCATTCCTAATTGGGTTTCTTCAAATACAGGTAATTCTACTCTTTTATCTTGAGGAACTTTTTCCATTGTTCCTGAAATAGCATGTCCACTCATACCAACAGCTTGTCCTGTAAATACTGTATCGGGTTTTTCACTAAGCCATTCCATGGCTTTTATTAATTCATCTCTATATTTCATAATATTAAATTAAAAATTAACCCACTTACCTGTTCCGTGGTGGGGATAAGACATTTCATATTGATAGTAAATTACATTTTCAGGAACATCCATACGCTTTCCCCAAGCCATATCAGTAGGGGTATGAACACTTAAATTATTATCTTCAACAACAAATTGAAGGGGTAAGTTGAAATTTTGAGAATATTTATAAGCTTCCCAAAATACTCCAGTTTCCATAGTCATGTCACCAATAAAACACCAAACTCTACGATTTGAATTTGAACGTTTTAAACCTGCTGCTATACCTAAAGCCATAGGGATAATTCCCCCTACAATTGATGAAGCATAAAAATTAGGTTTAATATTATTGGTACCCATACTTCTACCTTCACTAATCCAAGAAAATAATTTTTCTGGGTTTACACCATGTAGTAAAGCATGGTAATGATTTCTCCAAGCTGATAATACCCAATCTTCTTCATGGATATATTGGAATAATTCAATTAAATTTTCTTCGTTATTTTTAGATAAATGTATAGGACCTTTTACTTGAGCAGATTCATAGGCATCCTTTACTTTATTCTCAAATAATATTAGTTCTTCAGGTGTAGTTGTTACACTTCGAACTTTCGTGTAATGTTTTGGAATATTCATGTTTATAATATAATAAATTTTTAATTAACTGTCACGTTTAGATAGAATAGGATTTGAAATAGGCCAATGAATTCCTAATGAATCCCATTTTAATGTAAACTGATCTTCAACATCAGGATAATTGCCTGGGTAAGACCATTTATAGAAAAATGTTGCTTCTTCACTTAATACTAAATGACCATTAGCAAACATAGGAGGTACTAAAACTGATTTTCTGTTTTTAGCTGTAAGTATGATTGAATCCCATTTTAAATAGTTATGTGAATCTTTTCTATTATCTACAACTACTAACATTACTTCACCTGCTAAACAAGTAATTAATTTCCATGATTTAGAATCACCATGTAACCCCCTTAATACATTTTTTCTGGAAACTGATACTTTATCATGGTTAAAGATTAAATTGCTATCTTCTTGTTTGAATAAGGTATATAATTCACCTCTAAAATCTTCAAATGAATCAGGTTGATATATTTTTACTTCAGGAAGTATCATAAATTATTTATATTCTTTAATTCATTTAAAAAATTAGTTAAATTATTTTTAAAAGTATCAATTAAAGATACCTCATAATTATAATTAATGTATTCTAATCTATTAAAATAATCTTGAGGAGACAAGTTATTTAAAATATTAATTAATTCTTCTTTAGTGTTAAAAGTAATAACTCCTCTTGAATCATATCCTAATTCATCTAAATTAGGACAACCCCAATAAATTGGAACTGTTTTAGTAGCAAAAGCTTGAGCAATTTTCTCAGTATACCAATTAATATTTTTTACATTTTCTACAGCAATATGAAACATAGAATCATTAAATAAAACTCTTCTACCATATTGTTCTGGGGCTTCAAATTTTGGAATATGGGAAATATCTTTAGAATATTCAGGGTAGCCTGGTCTTACATTAGTAGAATGATCAAAGTCATCTAATACTCTATACCATTTTTTAGGGATATTGATTTGATCTTTTATTGTATAAATTTGTTGTCTAAATTTATGACCTTCACTTAAATTTTTTATACCACTTAAAAAAGATACTTCAAAAGTTTTTTCTTTAGTTTTAAAAGAATCATAATATTCTTTATCTTTACTTTGAATTAAACCAAAATGGAAAGGAATAGTATTTGGTAATTCATTTAGTAATTTTTGATTATAAGTCAAGATACCTGAAAAATAGTTAAAATTATTATAAACCCAATTATGAAAACCAAAAAACTCATTAGGTTCATGAAGTAAAATAAAATTAATAGAATTTATTGAAAGTTCTTCAGCAGTAGGAAGATGATCCATAAATAAACTAATAGGAAGATTTTTAAATTCTTCTTCTATATCTTTAAAATAATATTTAGGAACTATATAACCACTTTTAATTACCATGATATTTCCCAATCTTTAAACTCAGCAGCTAAACAATCAATTTTATAATCTTTTCTCCCACCTACAACCTCTTGAATACGATTTTTAGATGTGTTACGGATACCATTTAAACCGTGTGTTAATTCTAGGTTATTACCATCTTTAATACCTTTTCTGTAATTGGATTCATTATGCCAAATATGAAGGTTCATTTGAGATAATACAACTATAGCACGAATAGTTTCAGCTGTAATCTCTCCATCTTGTTCATCTAATAATAATTGAATATCATGAACAATAGCTTTTATTTCCTCTGCATATTCATCTTTATGTTCTGGAATAAACACTTCTTTGAGTTGTACAATTGATAATCTATCTACTAGTTCACTAAGTGTTGGTAAGTATTTTCTCATAACGTTTTAATATTTATAAAATTTTTAAAATTATATTCTTGAAACTATATCGTAATCATCTTCTTCTTGTAAATCATCTCCTAAACCTAATTCTTTAAGTCTTTGTTTTTGATAATCATCTAACTCCCAATCAACTTCACTTTGATAAACTGTTTTATGAGTTTCCATACCTTCTACCTGTTTATCCGTAAAAATATCCCCAACAGTAAGAAAATAATGATTGTAACACAACATTTCTAAATTATCTAACTTCCAGTTTTTTTTATTATTATCTTTGAAATTAAGTAACAAAGGCATTTTATAATCTACAACTCTTCTTTCAGAAAACCCACATTGATTACACTTTTCTTCAAGAAATCCTTCAGATAATAACCTGTATTTAAGCTTATCTGGGTTGAATGAAGATGGGTCTATTCTACCTTCAATTATGTCTATTAAAGGGGCTTCCTTTCCTTTACTTCTTAAAAATTTGGGAATTCCTTTTCCTGATTGGTTTTTGTGTATATCAAATAAACTTTTCCCTTCTTCATCCGATTCATAAAACTTAGCCCATTTTTTATAGTGAATATATGAAACTCCTAAATATCGAGCTGCAGCCATATTTGATTTAGTATGGCGCATAGCTCTTAAAATATCTTCCTTAGTAAGTGGATGGGGTTTAGGCATTTATAATGTATTATAATAATTGTTTTGTTTTTCCTGGCGTTCAATAGTTTTAGGATGATACAAGCACCATCTTTCTTCAGGATCTAAAGATGCCCATGCATTAAATCCTTGTATTTTTTCATGAACCTTACCCTCCCATTTAATATTAGGGTGATTTTTATAAATTCGAGTTTGATAATCAGGCCAATTAACCCAACCTTTTTCATTTACTCTCCATGCCCATCTTCGGATATGAGCATCAGTAATACCTTTTACTGTATTCACTCTAGGAACTGTAATCATTTCTGCTTCAGTATCTTCTAGGATTAAGTGGAGATTATTTAGTAGATATTCACTAGGAATTTCATCAGCATCAATTTGAAATATCCAATCTCCTTTACATGATCTATTTAATTGATTTTTCCAATCTGCAAAATTTCCTTTAAATGTATCTGTATAACGGCTGATGTTTTCACTAGTATTGCAAAGATTATCTAAATAGTTTGCTATTTCATCATTTTTCTTACTATAATCATGAAATATTACTATATCATCATTGAACCTGATGTTCTTTTTAAGATGGTGTAAAAGTTTTTTAATTTCTTCAACTTCATCACATACAGTAACTGCATAAGATATTGTCATAACTGTGTTTTTTTATTTGATTAAATATAAGAAGTTCCTTATGAGACTCCAAATTTTACTCATCACCTTCAAAAATTCCTATGTAATCTAATGCCTCAATATAATCACTCTCATCAAATTCTTTTAAAGTATCCATATCCATTCTCCATTCATAATATTCTCCCTCTTTACCTTTGATAGGATAATTTTCTCTTTCTTCTTCTGGTATAAACACTGCTTTAACCGCAGCCCATTTCCAATTTGAAGCATTATTTCCTTTTGCAAATACCATACCTTTGGTAGGTACATTTACTGTTGAAGGCATCCATATTTTTTTATCTTCATCCTCACCCATTAGTTCTTTATATAAGTTGGGGAGTAATTCTATTTGTTGTTTGAAAAAATCATGTTCTCTCCTCATTAAGGAGTTAGTTATAAACCCACATCCATAACATTGGTAATTTGTTATTTCTTGATTTACTTCTTGAGTATAACAGGCATCAGATCCACAACGATCACATATTTTTAAATTATCCATCTACTTTTTCTAATTTTGGTTTTTTAGGAAGCTCTATTTTCTTAATCTGTGGTAATTTTAGCTTAACTTTTTTAGGCACATCGACATTTTTATCTAATATTTCTCCTATTAGTTCTTTCATTTTGTTATAACTAAATTTCTGTCTAAGTTTTTT
>Ga0209929_1000725_pt1 | contig 12122 bp, 11 predicted proteins | sample SalPon2_C_H2O_MG_2_FD_185731 | JGI IMG/M metagenome (GOLD analysis project Ga0209929, IMG submission 185731) | Salt pond water microbial communities from South San Francisco under conditions of wetland restoration - Salt Pond MetaG SF2_C_H2O_MG... ... | reverse complement strand
TTAATGAATTCATCATTGTGTTATATGTTTCTTCAGTACAATCTTCAAACGGGGCCTGTTGGTATGTTCCTCCATTATAAGGTAAAACTGATAAACCATTATAATGTTCTCTATTATTCCACATCCATTCCCCTGCAAGTTCCCAATCTTCCTCTTTTAAAGAAATTGTTGCAGATACGTTATGCGTATTTTGTCCACCTCTGTGTCCAAACTTAATCCATTCTTTAGAAACCTTTTTAACTCTCTCTAATAATTCAAAAGGTGACTCATATCTTAAAATAGAACCTTCTGGTGACTTCTGTGGAATAGATATAACTGCAGTGTCATGTGGACGGAAAATTTCATCCTCAACCAACTCTGGATGGTTAATAGATAAATAAGTGTAAATTGCTTCATTCTTACCAACTCTGATTCTTCTGATATAATAATCATTATGCCACGCATGAATTCCAGAAGATGTCCCTAAAACTAAAGATGACGTACCCGATGGTTTAACTGTAGTTGTCCTAGCAGCTTTATTAATACCTATCAACTTAGCAACTCTTTGATTTTCTTCTTTAACCGCTTTCGCCGCAGATTTCATATCATAACCTAACACTACACCTGATCCGATACCAGTCATCCCTACACCGATTAATGCGTCTTTTTGTGTAGTTCTTTTCCATACATCTCTAAGATAATGGAAGTCTGTGTATCCTGCTTGCAATGTACCTATAAACGCCGCACCTCTAACTCTTTTCTCAAAGTCTTCTTGTGACTCTATATCTGAAGCATTTACTTCACATAGGTTACAGAACTGATAAGGTCGTAAACCTATCTCACAACAGGGATTCGTCCCCCAATCTTTATCATTAGAGAAATAAATTCCTGGTTCACCTGCACCACTTAGTTCAATTCTTTTCCATAAATCTAAGTAATACAGCTGAATTGTTAGCTCTACCTCTTTGTGGGTTAAGTTCCCACCACGCACCTGACTTACAAGAAATCATTTCATCGTCATCTGCACTAAATAAACTAATCAACGCCGCTCTACGGATACCACCCGCTAAAACTGCGTCTGCAATATGACATATAATATCGTGTGTCTCAATAGGTGTGAGTTTATCACCATCTGATTTAGCGTCTAATACCTTTTTAATATTATGAATACAATCTTTTAGTGGTTGAGGTCCTGGTGCTTTACCACCTGAAGTAACCAACAACGCACCTTTTTGTCTAATATCTGAAAAGTCAAATATAGGTGTAGATGATTTAACACCGAAATAAGACTCTACTAATACTTTAATTGCATCTGCCCATCCTTCAATAGAATCACCTATTAGATATCTTCTACTCCTATTTGGATTTGGTTTCTTAATGTCAGGTAAAGACTCAACGTGATGTCTCTGTACTGAAAACCCTACACCTGTACCACCTAATAATAAAAACATTGTTTCTGAAAATGCGTCAACATGATCAATAGGTAAATATGCGCAATTATATACTCTATTAGGAGATATTTCAATAGGTTTACCACCAAATTGTAATGATCTCATAGAAGGTAATATTTTCTTATCATATACCATTTTATACACCTCTTCAATATCGTCCTTAATATTAGGATATTTCTTTTGATGCATTTCTTTATTTCTCGTTACTAACTCTTCCCAAGTTTCTCTCCTATTTTCTTCTGGGAGAAATTTTGCGTACTTCATATGTACGGTAATGTCTGATAATATTTTGTTTGACAACTCCATTTTTTTAATTTTTTTTTCTTTTTTTTAGGGGGTGTATTTCCCTTTATGATTTATATGAGTAAACCATTTAAAAAATCCCCATTTACTAATTTTAATTATTATTTAATGTACTCCTCTTCTTCGCTATCGTCTCACTAATGAAATCAGACTCTTTCTTTTTCTGACCTTTTCCATGTTGTAATAGTGATACATCTGTACTTTCACTAGTGTCGATAGTTAACGTACCATTGTCAAATACAATGTCGTCAAAAACAACTCCGTCCCTACCAAATCTAGATTTTAAGATGGCTAATGTCGCCCTTCCTTCTTCTTTTTGATCTAATGTCTTCGCAACTGATAATATAAAGTGACCGATTTGTCCTTTCTTAATAGAACCACCCATCATATTCGCCTCTACTAAGTCTGCACCAATTGCACTTCTGTTACCTTGTACCGCAGTCCACCCAGCAATATCTAACTCCGATAACATAGTTTCAAATTGTCTCATCACATTTCCTTCTCCACTATACTCATCTTTGAATTGTTTAGTGGGTTGGATACAATCGATGTAATCAACAAATACTATGTCTGGTTTTATACCACTAGAAATTAATTTACGTAGATATTGTTTGATATGTGGGATAGTAGTACCATCACTTGACATCTTCTTAAGTATAAGATTACCCTCTAAGTTTTGGAATCTAGGTAGTAGTTCTTTTACTTCTTCCTTTCTTTCTCCCAACTCACTTAGTTCTATCTCAGTAAAACATGTTAAGTGTTTTCTTTGAATAACTTTAACATTATCCTCAAAGAAAATTTGTACTACGTTCTTACCCTCTAAATACGCAGTGTTCGCCATTCTAGTAATTAATGTCGTTTTACCAACACCGAACGCCGCAAGTATAACACCCAACTCACCTTTAGATAAACCTCCACCCATAAGGTTATCAATACCTACCAATCCTGTCGGTATAGGATCTCTAAAATCATCAGCTAAAACTTCTTCAATAGCGTGAAAGATATCAACACCCTCGTCTTTTTCTGTTCCTACCGATATAGCCTGTTTAACTAATTCTTCACATTCATCATATCTATCAAAATCTCCAACATCTAGAATTTTTTGGATTTTTTGAGTAGCCTTCTTAAGTTCTTGTTGTTTGCAGAACTTAATGGCAACATCTTGTGTGTGTAAACAGTCTCTATTTTCAGATTCTCTAACCTCTTTAATAAGTTCAGTAGCAGATTCTCTGGCAATTTCTCTTCTAACTTCACTCTTTACTATATTAAAGATAGTTTCATAAGACGGAATGGTTTCATATTTTTCATAGTAATCCTTTATAGATGCAACAACGAGTCTCATGTACTCGTTGTCGAAATAATTAGGATCGATAATAGAAATAATACTCTCAGAAAACTTATGATCCTCTACTAATTGTTTTACTAATTTTACTTGGAAACTATATCCTAAATAACCTAAATTTAAACTCTCATTTTTCGCCATTCTTTATCTGATTTAGTTATTAATAAATATGTCGTCAAGTTGATAACCGCAATAATTTTTTGTATAATTTTTATCACTCAACCCCTGTTGCAAATAATCGATGATTTTAGGTATAATTTTTCTTATGTCGACATCATATCTAACATTAGGTGGGTAGTCATTACCACTAAAAATTCTTTCCGCAACCACTCTACCTTTATACTTAATCTGTATAGAAAAGAAATCTTCATTTTCGTAAATGTCCACACTTTTTGTTTCTTCTTCAGTACTAGTAGAATAATAATTACTATATCTTTCCATATAATCGTAGGTACGTTCTTTAAACAAATTTCTAATCATATCTGATACTCCACTAACTAGTTCCTTTATTTCATAAGATTTTAACGATTCTATATTGAAATTGTTTACTGGGAAGTTTCTTCCAACAATAGGATTTCCATTAATCATAAACAGAAATTCATAAGGGTAACTTTTATACTTCTTTTTCATATTTTATACATTTACTTTTTTAAAATAATTTTTCTCTTTTTTAATTATAGATAAAAATGGTTGTAAAAAATTTATATAACCTTCTCTACCACCTGGTATTGCCCACATTAACCCATCCTCTATCATCATATTAATCACATTCTTAGTGTCTCTACCTTCAGGATCCATAGTAGTACTAAATAAGTGATCTAAATCTGTTTTAGACTCTTCAGTTAATAATGGATTAGATAAGTCTATTAACTTTTCGTTAACCTCATAAATCATTTCTTTTTGTGATCCTTTGGTAACTTTATTTAATATGTTATCTAATGTTTTCAATCTATTTTTTCTTTCTTTTTGAATTTCTTCAATTTTACTAAAAATATATTCCAAAGTCAAAGTTTTTTCCATAATTTCAGGGAAAAATTTCACCAATGTTTTTTCACTTACACCAACAATACCTTTAATGTTATCACTAACATCTCCAGATATCATTTTTATTAGTTTTAAATTTGATGGGTGGTGATCGAAATCTACTAAATAGTTTTCTTCTGTAACTATCTTTTTAAGATTTAAATCGTAAACTGAAACTTTTTCATTGATTAGTTGACAAAGATCTCTATCTCTTGTCATAATAACCACTCTTTCGTCCTCAGAGATATTATTTACATAATAACCTATAGAATCATCTGCCTCAACAATATCATCTCTGTATTGTCTTATAAATAACTCTTCAAGATAAGAATATAATCTTTCTTTCTGTAAATATAAATCTATTTCTGATGGTGGTTGTTCGTTATAGAAATCTTTGTCTCTATTAGACTTATAGTCTTTGTAAATATCGTATCTTAGTCTACCACTAAATTGTCCATCCCAAAATACGTATACTCTGTCGAATTTGTTTTCATTCAACATTTTACGAACCATAGTTAAGAATTGAAAAATACCACCTATATGGGTTTCTTTATAGTAAAGATTTTTAGCCCCATGATAGGCGGTTTTTAACAACGAGTCTCCGTCAACTAATAATGTTCTTTGGATTCTTTTTTTCTTACTTGGAATTCTCACTCATCATTGATTAAACGTTAAACAATCAATTATCTGAATAATCAACGGGTGTTTCAATTGCGTCTCCTTCTACGATATCAAAAGACATAACATCATCACCTACTGAGTCGAAAACTTCTGCCCAATAATCTTTATATTCACTTTTATATTGATCAATTGCTTTCTTATCGTCTTCAACAAAACCATGTGTAGTTGCGAGAATTCTACAATCCGCATAACCCAAACCATTCATATGGTTTTTATGGATACCAACTTTAGTTCTTATCGCAAAATTAACTTTTCTACCCTTATTGGTGGCATTTAGTTTTGATACTCCTGAACTTTTTTGGTTTCCGAATAAGAATACTAACGCACAAGATAAGTAAATTGACTGACCCCCCTTTGGTTGTATTCTAGGTTGTCCGAATGGATTATCAGGTAACTCTACCCAAGGTTGGTTTACAAATACCATAGTATTGGTGTAGTCTGATGTTACTTTACGAGAAGACGTTATTCTCTGTGCCATACCCATACCCCATTTTTCTGATATTATCCTAGCAGTATGTTGGTTTCCTCCTTTTCCATTATATGACATTTCACAAGGAATAGTCCCAATAGAATCCCAACAAAAAACAATATCGTGTGGTATTTCACCATTTTTTTGGGCGTTTAGAACTTCTGTTACATAGTCAAATGCCTGTTCAATATAATCAAACCCTAACTTATATAATAAAAATCCATCCCAATAACCGATAACTTCACCTGTTTCTTCATCAACCTCTTCAACATAGTTAGTTTCTAAACCCATTTGTTTGGCGTGTTCAAAACTAAATTTTTGTTCTGTAATGATAAAAACAGGTAAAATACCTTTTCTTTGCGCATCAACCGCAGTTTTGATTAGTGCGGTTGTTTTTCCAGTATCTGAGTGTCCTAAAAGCATATTAATCTGACCCATAGCAGGACCTGGTATTCCTGTCGCCTTCTGAAAGGCTTCCCCTAGATCAAAGTACTTTTGTTCTTTGTACTTATCACTAGAGGAAAACTTCTTTCTTATAGACGAAAAATCAGATGCTTTTTTCTTTAGTGGTTTCTTTGCCATACTTTAATTAAAATGGTAGTTCATCATCATCATCTAAGGATGATACTTCAACATCATTATTAATATTTTCATTATTACCATTGTTATATTCAGACTCAAAAGATTTTGTACTTTCAGTTCTCATCATATTTATTTCTTCAGATAATGAAGCGGTTTCTTTTTCTTCTTTATCCTCTTCCGCAACAAATTTCTTTTGTTCAGAATCCCAAATAGGTGTTTTGTTAGTGGCAACTATTTCTAAATATTCATTAGATTTCTTAGCATATACATCCCTATAGGTTTCTTCATTATTAAACCATTCGTTTGCATATTCTTTATTCTCAGTAAGAATAGTTACATCATCCGCCATAATAGAATTAACTACACTATGACCTTTATCATTCCTACCTGAAGTAATAATGATATCCCTACCCTCTCTAGGATCAGTGATATCACCTTTAAGTTTAAACACAGGGATTAGTTTATCCATTACACCATCTCCTGTCTTTTTGTGTTTAAATCTCCAAAACTTAACTCCATGATCCTCATTCTCTCTATCAATTCCTTTAACTACATAGAATTTTCTAGGAATGAATTCTTTCGCTAAGTTTTTAGCTTTTTCAGAACCATCCTCATATAGTGCATCTTTCGCCTCACATAATGGACAATGTTCACCATCATTTAAATGGTTACAATAGATTTTTTCCCATTTTCCGTTTACATTTTTTTCGTGATAGTAAACTTCAGTAAATGGAGACTTACCATCTTTAGTAGGTAAGATTCTGAAAGTTTTTGTTTGTGTTTTTACCCCTTTAGGTAATTTTTCTGTGAAATACTTTTTAAGTCTGTCTTCACTCGACATTTTGTTTCCACTTTTAGTTGGTTCAGTGTTTTTTTCATACTGAGCCAAAATAGCATCTAAACTGTTACTCATTGTATATATTTTTTAATTAATAATATACAATATTACGTATAGTTTTTCAAAAAGTCAATAGGTAGTAAAAGAAAAACCCCACATAAGTGGGGTTTTTATTAGATATTATAAAATAAATTATTTTTCTTCTTCTTTTTCTGAACCAAAGGACGACCTTATTTCTTTTTCATCAAAATTATCAACATCACTTTGTGTTAATGTGAATTCTTCTTCCTCCTCTGTTGCATCATAACCTTCTTTATCTTTCCAATAATCAGTTAATTTAACACTATAAGGGAATGAATCCATCGATCTCATTTCTAACCTCTCCACAGGTGTTGGATTTCGTCTTTCGATTTCTTTTTCTAAGTCATCGATTTTATTGATAACGTTATCCATTCCTGAAACTTGTGACTCTAATTCAGATAATTTAGATAGTAAATCATCCATTTTAGTACTTACACCATCTACAGAATTTTTAGTTTCTTCAGTTTTATCAACAATATCTGTCACATCTACTTCTACTGTATCTTCACTACCTAATGGTTCTTCAGTCGCAAACTCATCCTCAACTTCAGTATCACCAAAAGGATCGGTTTCACCCTCAGTATCTGCACCAACCTCTGTTTCACCTTCAACGTCACCAAATGGATCTTCTAAAGTTTCTTCTTCAGTGTCTGTAGTAGTATCCTCTACTTCTTCTGGTGTCTCTTCAGTATCTGCAAAAGGATCTTCTTCTTCCGCAGGTGGATCTTGTTCTGTTAACATATCGTCCAAAAGTAAATCACCATTAACATCTTTAGGATCATCTTCTTCTGGTACATAGAAAGTATATTCCAATAACTGTCTATATCTTTTTAAATCTTCGGATATTACATTTTTCTTACTCATATTACATTAATAGTTGTCTACCATCATTAGTCTTATAAACTTTGTTTACTCTCTCAACAATTTCTTTTCCATCATTAATCATACACTCTTCACCTTCACACTCCTTTTGTGTATTGGTGTCGTTAAGAAAATTATCTAATTTATTTCCCAAAGTTTCTTTTTCTTTAGTATCTTTTTTAGTTTCCATAATACTTTTTATTTATAAATATTAAGAAATTAGGAAAAATCTCTATTAATTGTCAATATTTTTAATTCTTCATTTTTGATAATTAACATTTTATTTTGATAATTATCCCAATCTATTTTTACATCTTGATGATTTATGTTTCCACTATCAGTATCACTTATAATTTCAATTAATTGATTAAGTGCGTTTATCGTATAGAAACATTCTCCTTTTTTATGTACAATAATAGTAGGTGGGTAAAATGAACTTGTATCAACTCTTTGACCTTGATTTAACCTAACCATAAAGGTTAAAATCTTTTTGTCTTCTTCGTTAAAGGTATACTGGAAAATGTTTTTATCTAATATTTTAAATCTGTTGTATAGATATTTCTTAAAACTATCTATTTTATCCAAATATACAAAAGACGCTAGCGTTATAATTTTATTGTTCGATTCCATAAGTATAAATGTAGGGAATATATCTGTTTTTGTTTTTTATTTTATAAATAAAATCCTTACATTTATTAAATATCTCAGAATCTATCAAAGTATTATTAGATAAGTTTTTTATGGTTTTAACTATTTTATCTTTTTTACCTTCAATTAAAGATAAAACATTCAAATCTATACCAAATATTAAGTTTTCACCATATATATAAATCATATCATTAGGTGAAATATAGGTAGTTGGGTTTTTTAAACTCAATATTTTTCTTATAATTCTAAAGTTTACCATTTTTTTACCATATAACAAGTCCAAATAAACATATGGGATGTTTTCCCCAAAAGAATTATAACAAAAGGAAATAAATGAATCTAAATCAGTTTCATATTCTGATTTTCTTTCTTTTGTTGTGAAAGTCCAAAATAATTTAGAATTAATTTGTTTGTGTAGTATTGATACTTTACCCTCAACAAGTTCTTTTGTTTTTTCCCAACCAATAATTAACGTAGGTAACCTATCGTCAATGGTATCTAACTTACGACAAATCTTAAAGTTTTCTAATTCCAAATTAGAACTTGTTACTATATTTCCAACATACATATTACAAATATAATAATTTTTTTTCAAAAAACAAATTACGGATTAAAGAAATCAATTAGTGGTTCATCTTTATAAGTGAATTTATTTAATACTTTTTGAAAAACTTTTGCGGATTCCTCAATACTTTTAGGTTTAAATTGTTGTGACGCTAATCTCGATTGATTAAACGAAGTAAACGAACCTAACCTACTACCAGCTTTGTTTTTTGTGTAGTCTGATCCAGTATTACCATTGACAACTTTAATATTTTTCCAAACTTTATAGGATATTTCAAACTTTGTTTGGAATGTGGGTTGTGCATAACTTTGTGGTGAATTAATTGCATCTTCACCAAATAAGTCAAAATATTGTTTTCTTCCTATCATATATAAGAATCCTACTGGTCGATACATATATTCGTCTCCTTGAAAAACGTTATAATACTTTAAACTATCTAAATCTGTAATTATTTTACCTTCATTATCAAACTCAACTTTATCATATTCTTTTAATTTAGATGGTGTTGATTGAAAATAATATGCAATTTCTTGATTTTCAGAACTAGTTGTAGTTGCAGTAGTAGTAGGTGTATATGTGAAATATTCATTGTTTGAATCTGAGATAATATTACTACTCTCTTGATACGCTTTAGTTTCACCAGAAAACTCTACATTATTAGGGTATTTAAGTTCATTATCAGAAAATTCACCATTACTCCAATTAAATTCGGCATCCTGAAAATTGTTTGAATTAACGAGTGCATTTGCAAAAAACATTGCAACATCTGCGTTAGTTGATCCATTTATAGTAGTTTTAATAAATTCAATATCATCATTATTTAAATTATCTGTTACCGTTTTAGGGACTCCTATACCATTTAATGTTTCAATAGTTATCTGTTCAACGTCAAATACTTGGTCGGCGACTTCAGAATTAACGCCAATACTATAAATCTGATTTGTACTATTTAAATTAGTAAACTCTATTTTAGGTATCTCATTTGTCGCATTTAAATCGATATCAATGTCCGCAGTTATAGATGTTGTCGGTGGTGAGATATATTTAGATTGTCGCACACCTTGAAAATTAGTTGTCATATGATTAGGTGTAATACTGTGACTAACACTAGTAATCAAATATGCTCCATTAAAGAATGGTACGTTTTGTAAATCAAAATACATTAATGGTTGTATATTCATACATCCCAACGCATCAACTTGACAAGTATAGGATCTTGTTTTAAACAATCTTAATAAATCTGTACCCTGATATGTTTTTTGTGTTGCACCTCTTTTATCAATTAAATCAGATAAAGCCCTAAAGTATTCACCCGTTTCTTTATGTTCTTGTTGATTTAATGAAACATTTTTAAATATAGTTTGGTTTTGTGCCCCAAATGCAACCCTAAACGCTACCAATGAAAAATCATCTTCAATATCACTCGCCTTATTTGTGTCTGTCATATCAGGTGGTAATTCTCCATTTTTAAACGCGTAACCATCATTGTTAAAATAATAATTATTTGTTTCTTTTATATCTAAAACTTGTGATGCTCCACCTACATATATACAACAATAAACTGGTCCTGATGAATCAGGTGACTCTAAAGTGGTAAAAGGTCTAAACATTTTTGCAACTTCTGTGGATTTTTTATAGTTAATATAACTAGGTAGTATTTGAAATAAAAAGTTACTGTCCCTTAATAATTTAGACATAAAGAAATAAACACTTGTATCTTGATTATTCCCTAAACTTAAAAAACTATTTAAATTTATTGTTGCATCACCACCAATATCTCTCCATCCTCTATCTATAAACTTAAAGTATTGAATTAAATCTCTATCTCCTCCACCACAAACATTAAAACTTTTTTCTGTATCAGATACCCATTTGTCATTAATATTTTTAAAATAGTTATATATTTGTAATTTTATCTCTTTTTTGTTTTTTTCACTAAGTTTTTGTTTTTCTTCTTCTACATTATTACCGCTAGTATCACTATTATCATTAGATTTTTTAGAGAAAAGTTCTGAGAATTTATCTATATATTCATTTATATTATTAATTGTGATAAATAATTTATTTTTCCTATTTTTATCAAAAATGTTAGGATTTAATATTATAAGTTCTGTAGTTTTTTTTAACCTTTCAATTAAGTACCTTTCTGTCGATCCTATATCAGTCGATGTGTCACTAACATAATTTTCTAATTCGGATTCAAACTTACCTGTCTGTGTAGAATTAAAATTAAGTTTCACCCAATCTTTAAATTTGTTTATTAAAGCGTTTTTAACACTAATAGGTAAATTTATCAATTCATCTTCTAATGGTATATCTGTAGACTCTTTAGATTTATAATAACTTATTTTAGTAGGGTAATTATTTTTACTTGTTTCAAAATTTGTATAATTTGTCCAAACTAATGGATCATTATTTTCCTTATATCTCCATAATAATGAACCCAAATAGTAAACATATAATTCAGGTAACTTAACAATTCTCGCACCAACGAATTTACCATTAGGGAATAACGAGTTTATAAACCCTTTTTTAAAGTCTCTATATGGAATTGTTGATAACAATAAATACCCCCTACCAAAAATGTTTTGTTGTGTATAAAAATCATTACCCGTAAAAGTTTCTTCGTACTCTGTTTCGGTGTCATCAGTAAAATATGTTTTATTCAAATATTTTCCTGTAGTGTCTCCAGTAGAAGATTTAACATCTATGTCTACTAATTTTACTTTTTCAGCTTGGATTAAAACAACAGCTACATCAACAGATTGGATAATAGGTACTGATGTAAATCCATATTATTCTAAAGTGGCTGTAAGAAGTGAAGGAGATGGTACATTAACTTGCCTCTATGGAAATTATACAAGCAATGAAAATTCTTTTTCATCATCATATAATACAATAAATAATGGGGAATGGCATCATATTGTATATTTTATAAATCAGACTACTGCAAAGCTATATATTGACGGTTCATTAGATACAACCCATACTTTAACAGTCACGCCAACTACAAATGGAAATTTAACATTAGGCAGTATTTATATTGCAAGTTCTTCAACCTATAGTTCATCAACTTGGGCAGATAATATAGACCAAGTCCGTATATTTAATAAAGAGCTATCTTCTTCTGAAGTAACTACTCTATATGGAGAAACCTACGCAAGTAGTACTAAATCAACTGCTGATATATTTGGAGATGGTTCAGGTGTTGCTTTATATGAGTTAGATGAGGATGCTAATGATACAGGGGGAACTTACAACGGAACACCTACAAACGTAAACTTTTTAGGTATGGCATT
>Ga0209929_1000722_pt1 | contig 12143 bp, 27 predicted proteins | sample SalPon2_C_H2O_MG_2_FD_185731 | JGI IMG/M metagenome (GOLD analysis project Ga0209929, IMG submission 185731) | Salt pond water microbial communities from South San Francisco under conditions of wetland restoration - Salt Pond MetaG SF2_C_H2O_MG... ... | reverse complement strand
CCTCCAGTTTTAAAAGCAATTGATTTTACGCCATCTGGTGAAATGACTTCTTCTTTTGTCCCCAGCATAAAGTCCTCAAGCATCTTTTTGGCAGAGGATAGGAATCTTGCTGACGCTACCCTTGACGCAAAAAAAGATCGGTCCCGTATGGCAGCAGGAAGTGACGCCCACTGCTTTGAAGTCATACGAGAACCGATCTCTTTTCTGGCCTTTAATCTTTTAAAGGCTTCTTCGAATTTGACTGGCTTTACATTATAGCTCATCAGAACGGAATATCATCCTCTGTGACCTTGGGCGATTCATTTCTTGAAGCATCCACTGGAGGTTGTGCAGAATATTGAGATCCCCCATTAAGCTCTAAAGTTGCATTGCCAAGAATCGGACCTCGTTCCCCTTTGTCACGCTCTTCTTTGGGTATTGACTGAACCACCATGTGAGTGTCCCCATATTGTTGATTTGTTGACTCAAACAATACAAGGTCCAGATAGGTTCCCTTTTCCCCTTTATATAGGTATTTCTTATCTACTTTTTCGACGTTTATTTTTATTCGGTTCATTTTGTTTTTTCTGTTCTATTTTTTCTTGTTTGTGGTTTGGTAAAAAGAATTTCTGATTTGTTGTTTCGAATAATCCTCTGCCCCTTGGCATCCCTCTACTATCAAAAAACTTGTCACACGCCTCGTTGATCATGTCAATGTCACCTTTCTTTAAACCAAAGTAATCGGCAGCATACTGATCGAGATCATCTGGCAAGTCATCGTCCATCAAGTGTCTTTGAGCTTCTGCCTGATCCCTTGGAGATAATACCAGAGATCAAGGACTTCCTCTTCTGCGTGGTCGATCAGGTTGGGCTTTTCCCAAAGATTGCCACCGTGTTCTTGCTGACCTGCCATGTATTTGTTTTTAGCAAGTATCTGAAACCTTTTAAGTGCCTGATCCATGCTCTGTGCTTGCTCTTCGGTAATATCTGAATTCATAGGACAATTTTATTTGGTAGATGTTTCGCCAAAAATTTTAAATACCCTTGAGCGATCCTGTCGAGCTTATTGTCAAGAATAATGATTTGAGTTTGAATTGTCTTTTTAGAAAGTGAGTGGGGAGGACCATCACCCCCTCCCCCATATCTCAGAGTTTGATGGTATTTTACTTTTGGTTTTCAGATTCCACACACGTGGGCCGAAATTGTTCTTCCACCTCATAAACCGCCCGTTCCAACTCACCATGTAAACCATCATTGTCGTAGGATCTTGGAACGTAGCAAAGAACTTTTCTTGCCACTTTACAAAGATTTAAAACCTTATCGTTTTCCATAGTTGTCTTTTTTGCGGCATTTTTTGCAGTAAGGTTGTAGACCGTCCCTGACTCCATTTCGCTTGTGATAATCTTTAGCGGGTTTGATCGTAAGGCACAACCCGCATTTTTTTGTCGGCTCTTTCGTTGGCTTGATCATTTGAATATTCCCCCTTTGAATATCTTTTTTGAAGCTTTGCAATGTTTTCGACCAAAGTTTGAACTCTTGTTAGGTTCAGCGATTGACGTAACCCTTCCATGTAAAATTCCAGATCTCCAAGTTCTTCGATCACGTTTTCAAGATCAAGTGGCTTTTGATAAATCGACCATTTTTTGATTGCGTCAAGTAACTCCCCTGACTCCCCTGCGATCCCGATAGCCATATGCAAGGCATCAGCTTGCTCAGGTTTTAATTCGTTAATGATTTCTTCAGGTGATTTTTTAAGATCACTTACCAATGTTGAATGTTCAAAGTTACTCATAATTCGTTTTTAAATTTCGAGATTGCTATTGATTCAATTCTCTTGATTCTCTCTTTTAGTTTTTTGTCGATGGTTAAAAGTTTTCTTATTGTTTTATCTGCATAATAAGCAGATCCACTAGTCTTGCCAAACCGTGCAGCAGTGTAATGCATTCCAGTATGCGTGTGCTTCAAAACCAAATACATGGCGACCTGTCTTGCTTCTGAAATTGGATGGATTCGGCTTGTGCCAATAATTTCAGTTGCTCCGATTTTGTATTCGTCAGCAGTTGCGTTAATGATAGGCTCGACGATGATCATACAGCACTTTTCATCCTTTTGAGCCAGTTGGTCATATCAGCGTACTGATCCCTGACTGGTTTGTTTTGATAAAGGAAAAGTTGCATTGCTCTTAAAGTTCTCCAACATCCATGTGGTCTTTCCCAAACCATGCTAACGAACATTTCGTCGAAAATAATGCTGGCAGATCCATTCATCCTTCGGAGTGCATCGCAATAATTTTTCATGTTCTTTCTGAGATTTGCCATCAATCCAACTTCCTGTTTTTCAGTCAGGTTTGAAACACCATCTTCAGTCACCCTCATAAGCTCGACAGCAATCGCTTGCATGCCCTCCTTGCTGTTCAAATAAAGATCCCTTGTAGTTCCACAATTATCGCAGCAAAGACCTTTAAGGGCCATTTTTACGACTTTCACTCCAAGGTATTTCTCTGCATCATCCTCATCTTTGTGAGTCTGCCATTCATCATAGGCATCTGGATGTATCACTGCTTCAGCCATGCGACCGCATATCCTGCATGATCGCACCTCTTTGGGCCAATCCTTAGAATCAACTTTCTTTTTTGCCTTAGTGGTAAAGTTTTTAATTCCCCATAATTTATCATCAATCATTGTTCAGTCTCCTTAGTAATTCATCGGCTGATGCTCGTTTCCTTTTTGGAGCATTGCCTTTGGTTTGAATATTCTGCGATCTTGTTTTCCAGTTTTGAAGTTTTGATTTCCAGTTGATCAATGCACCGTATTTGTTCAACCAATAATTATTATCATTGTGCCAGTTAAAGAATGACTCTGCCGTTTCTCTGAGTATCCCCCGCATTTGAGCAATATCCCAGACTTCATCCCATGTAGGAAGTTCAGCAGAGCGATCATCTCTTTCTTTAGAGAGAGTGGTTTCTTGTACTGGTACTGGTAGTGATTTAGTTGCTCTACCCTTGATAGTGCAGTTAAGTTTTCCGTTTAACTGATTAGGTTCTCCACTTCCCTCTTCACTTGATACTGGACTTGCATTGCTTTCGTTCAGTTCCAGATACTTACGCTTATTTTTTGCGCTTTTTTTACCACCTATGCTGCAGCTCAAAATGCGCTGTTTGTATTCCAAGTAATCATCACAAAGTCGATTGTTTTTGATCCAAACTTTTTCATTTTCAGTCCAAATTTCACCAACTTTCGCGTCTTCAAGTTCAGACAAGATCCTCTTTGCTACCCGTTTAGGGCATCCTAAGACCCTTGCCCAAATATCAAGCCTGTGACCTGACACACCAACTTCATCAGCATTTGCAAGATGGCATAGTATGTCCATCCATGCACCCTTTGCTTCCAGGCTTAAGATCCTTGTATCCTTCAGGTAGTCCGCCCAAAAGAATTGTGAATAGGGAATACTCATTATTTTTCACCTTTCATGCCTTTCACAAATTCCTTGATCAGTTCTTCAACTATCTCTTGGATCTTCAAACCCTGATAAGCTGCTGCAATCCGTAATTCCTTATGGAGATCCCCGTCAATCACTAACGTTTTTTTTGTTTTCATGGTCATGGTCTAGCATTAATACAATATTACAATCTTAAAGTAAACCTTTTCTTGCGTTTTTTTGAACCGGTTATTTTAAATCAAACCTGTGATTTTTTGCGGCATTGATGTTCAAATCATTTTCTCCTGTTACATCTGTTACATTCCAATAAATTTTTTCATTAGTTCTCACATCGTCATGAAGCAGGGGAAGTTCAACTTCATTTTCCCAGAAAAAATGCGGATTGTTAAAAATTATATATTTATTCAAACCACTATAAAAATCTAAGCAATGTATTTCCGGAGCAACATCAAAGTTCCGCATGTTTTTTTGCACATTTTTGCACTTTATATTAAAAAACTCTTCAATGTAAGTATCAGTCGGGATTGCAGGTTTGTATTCCATCACCACAGCAACATGATAACGCTTGCAATCTGTAGTACCAAAAAACATGAAATCAGGACTAAATCTTCCGCCAGTCATCCCATTAATATTTTGGGATTCATATACCCACCTGGCAGATCCTTTTGTTTGTAAGTCGATAAATCTTGCGAACATTGCTTCTGATTTGCTGCGGAAAGTTATTCCTGCATATTCTGTCGGTCTAGGTGTGTATTTTTGTTTTGTTTCCATTAGTAAATAATTTTATTTATTTTGAAGGATTTTAATTCCAGGAATAAAAGTTCTCTTGACCTGCTTGATTGAAGTGCTACTGTGAAGACTCTGACCCCCATAGGTTAGTTGCTACAATCAAAGTCACCTTGCCCTCCATGTTTGCTATTGCATGGGGGGCATTTCTTTTGCTTTTAAAAGCTCATTAATTGCTTCAATTGCCTCTTGAGTTGTCGTGGCTATAATCGCATTGCCTCTCCACTCCTGGTGCCATTGAATCTGTCTTTTTGTTAATTTCCCTTTTTTGGTTTTAATTTCGATCAAAATGTTTAATCCATTTCGACCTACCAGAATATCAGGACAACCTTTGCCGACCGCTGAAAGATCCTGAACAGTGCAGCCAGAGGAACGCAACCCCATAACTATTTGCTTGTGATTAGCGTCCACTCTAGCTGCTCGTCTCATGGTCGTTTGTAAATGCTGGATTCACGTTTTTGACCGTCATAAATAAAGGTCACTACATCCTCACCAAATAAACCTTCGCTGATATTCAGAACTTCAACATCATCGAGTGATACGTGAAGGTTGCCGATTACGACATATGCATTTTCTTTTTTCATTGAGTTATTTTCCAGACTGCGGATTTGTTTCTAGTTCGATTAGTTCTCTCAATCCAACCTTCACGTGATAGTTCTGAGAATCTGCCTGACACTGTATTGAGCTGCCGTCCACTTCTCTCAGCATATTCCTTTGCCGTGATTCCTGCATCCATCGCTTGCCTGACTGCAACAAGAACCTGTTTTCGTGTTTCTGCCATTCTTGGGAGTGCTGATTCATATGCTTCGATTGATTGCTGATTGCCTCCATGTTTAGCCTGACAAATATCATTCATCGTGACCCCCTGAGATCCATGGTAACATTTTTTGCAAGACTGCATCCGTGAGATCCAGATCGTGTTTCAGATAATCAATTGCTGCTTTGGGGTTACTAATAAACAAAGAGGCAAAATGCGCTCCTGATCCTGATTTGCCACCGATACCAAGCATGGTGCAAAGCTTATCAAGACTGATTCGTTGCTCTCTGTTTCCGCAGCACCAAACCTCCATGAGATCCGTGAATTTATTAGGCCAATACCGATTCTCACGCATTGGAGTTCCAATGGTTACACCATGCACAAGTGACCTTCGAAATAAGAACGGAAGATCAAAACCATGTGAATTAAATCCAACCCATTTGCGTGTGTGATCATTGGTTGATTGATCCCAGAACCATTGAAGCAATTCTTTTTCTGAAAGATTGTGCTGATCCTGAATGACCGTCAACCCGTCTTCATTTTTGATTCCTATTGCAAGAACCTGTCCTGTTCTGGCATCGAGTGCTGCTTTCTCAAACCACTTTACCTGCTGCTCTTTAATTTTTGCCTCGATCTTTCCTTCATCTTTCCAGTTGGATGGGGCGAAAAATTGGGGCATCATGTCTTCCAGATGCTCAATTGGAAGTGGACCTGTCTCAATATCAAATACGTTGTAATTCATGCTTTTGTCTTTCTGTTTTTTGTTTTTGTTTTCTCATCGTCGAAGACAACATTATCATCATCTTCTTCACGCTTTTTTTCAGGTAGGGATCGGATCGTGAAATAATTTTCACGATTTGATTCTCCATCTTTGATCGAAGTAAAAATGGAACGAAGTTGATTCAGACCATTTTCATCGATTGCATCCAATTTATATTCAAGATATTCTTCAAGCATTTCAACCGAAACGCTGATACTTGTAAATGCGTTGACCATCTTCCTGCATCGATCTGCGATTGGCTCAAGTCCCTTGCTCAGTGTCAGCGTGCATTGACGCAAAGCTTCTTCAACTATGTCAGCAGGGATCACATTGAGGATACAAGCTCGCATTCTTCGCGCTCCCATGTTTGCCACAAGCTCATAAATGTCACGCTCATCTGTAAGTTTCTTTGGCCCCTGTTTGGTATCCCTTATGTGTCGCACCTGGAACACCGTTGTTCTTTTGACATTTGTCTCCATGTCCCAGCAATACGCCATCACTGAAGATTCTCCCCCTGATCGATCCAGTTCCAGCAATCCAAAATCCATGTTGCCCCAATTTTGAGCCAAAACCTCTGCAAGCCTAATGGAAGGACCGATCACCATTCCACCTCCACGGGGATAGGCATACGTAGCTTTTTCAGCCAAAGTCTTGCGCTTACAGGATTCCATGATATTCCTGAATGCAATGTTCTGGTCCCTTGGGAACCTCTTGGCTACTGCCATGGCTGCTTGGACTTCCGCTGCCTTGCGTGACTGCTCAGCGCTTATCATTGCATTAGGGGTTGACCCTGTTGCTGAATTTGATACGTTCAGGTTTAGCAATTCGTTGCTATTTTGTTTATTCATAGGTTATATTTGTTATCTGTTTTCGGTGGTCCTTAATTGGGCCACCGTTTTTTTATCACATCAACTGATCTTGTTCAACACTTATTTCAATATGGTTTTCTTTGGTCTTGGTCCTGCAAGTTCATAATCCTGCATTGCTTCCCTGATCGCTCCCGAAAGAGTTTGACCGTGTTTTGCTGCTGCTTTTTTCCAACGTGCCTTATCTGAGGCTTCAACTTTTAGCATTATATTTTCTCGTTTCATTTTAGTTTGTAGAATTTGTGCTGCCCAATGTGTGCAACTGGTTTTCTGTTTTTTGCCCAATACGGTGGACTGATTATTGTTGAATAATAGTGGTCCGCATATCCCACTTTTTCCCTGTTCATGTTCTGGATGTTTTCTTCCAGATACAAAGCCCATTTTGCCATGGGTGATTTGTAGAGTGATTTAAGATCAGATTTTGACTTGCCGTTCCAGCATGAAAATTGTTTGCGCTGCAGGCAAACTTGTTCAGGTGTTAATCCCCTATTGATTGCCCTTTGATTAATGACACAAGCGACTGCTGCCATCCCGTCTTTACCCTCACCCCTTGCTTCCGCAAGGATGGTCAAAGCGACCACCCCTGCTTGAAGCTGAGTCATTGATAAAATTAACATTAAACATTTTGTCATAGTTCTAATTTTTTTATTAATTCCTCAACTCGTTCAATTCTGTTTGTGCAATACTCTTCCCATTGATCTCCTGAGATCATTTCTTTGTCGTGCTTCAGCTTAACACTGTAATCCTGAAGAAACTGCTGAATCGTGACAATTTCTGATATTGTAAGTTCACCATTCATCGTCATCCTCGTCGTAAAAAAAACCTTGGTCGGGGCAAATTTCTGAGGCACCAACTGTTAAATAAGTGTGCTTGGGATCTTCAACAATTTTGATTGGAAATAATAATTTTTTATCCCCAAAGGCAAGATTGATTCCGATCTGTCTGTCATGATCAACGTCCCCATTGCACTCTTCAGGCACATTCATTTTTGCCACCAATGCATAAGCATCAACCCCCCCGAATACTCCGTACCCTTCATAATCATCTTCAAAGTGTTTTTCACCGCTTGGAGTGAGCAAATAACAAGGACTTGCTCCGCTCATGCTGTCACGATTTCCGATAGAAATTTTTGTGTCACTTGCTTTCCAACTAAAATATCCCATAATATTCCTTTCTACTTATTCGTTTTCGTTTGTGAAGTAAGGACAATCGGATTCAAGTTCTCTTCTAACTTCTGGATCAGATGCTTTGACTGATTCAGTATATGCATTAGGACTATAATCGCTTGGCTGATACTCTGCTACAAAGTCAGCCCTTTCCTGGCGTGTTCCAAACCTGTGAAGCTTTACAACTGGACGTAATATGGTTTTGGTGTAATCACCATAATTGATTTTTTTTTCAGTAAAGGCAAATCCCATGTGCCATTCTTTTGCGTAGTAATTCATAGCTATTTGTTTTGTATTGTTTGTTTCTGTTTCCCTTTTACTTAATTACAATTTCCGCTGGAAGCTCGCATCCATCAGTATGATTTACAGCCCCCTCGTCATAGGTAACAAGGTAAGTCTGACCGTTTAAGGTCACTTCGCCATCTACCACCGTCTCTGATAAAACCATTTCGTCACAGGTAAAACGAGGTTCGTGTTGGTCTGCGAGAGACACGATAAAGTTAGGGTCCCAGCCTTCGAACGGTGGAAACATTACTTTTGCATTTGTGACATTTAACATGGTTTTGTTTTTCATATTTTTTTTTGTTTTTGTTTTTTGTTTAGTTATTCACATGCGACCAGTACTTTCATTGGTTCACCTCTTCAACTTTGATGGGCCATGATCCACCCCGGTTTAATTGCCGTTTGGCATAGCGTTGCAGTTCGTGCATCGCATCCTCCAAATTCGATTCGTCCGTGTGATCCACCTGCTCGAATTCAATAGGTCCATTATGGTTAAACCGTCTGTATGTGACTTTGATTTTCATTGTTTGTGTTCCTCTGACTTGCTTAAATATACGCTAAAAGGATGCGAGCGTAAACACTTATTTCAATATTTCTTTAAATACCTTTAACCTGCCTCATCAGTGCCAGGTAGTTAATCCCAGCAGACGGGGTTTCCCCCGTTTCGGCTTAGTTCATGACTAGTTTACCAAGTGTTACTGTTTCTTCAAACCGTCCATGGTCGAGCAGGTTGCTCATTGCGTCAGTCTTTCGATCTGCTCCTTTGCCCATTTCGGAGTTGTAAATCCGATTTCCAAGACTGCTGGTTTTTGCGATTTCGTGCGTGTAGAAATCTGTTACCGCACTCAGGAGATCACTGCGATCGTTTCCGTTATTGCCTTTGCCGTTTCGGAACAAATCATCAATGCAATCTATTCGGTTGAGCTTGCGAGTGGATACCTCATCCAGCGTCTCTGCTTCGAATCCTGCAATCCAGCGTTTTGCTGTGACTGGTTTCACTTCCATCTCTGAAAGTCGATCAAAAGCAATTTGGAATTCTGCATGGACTCCGATTGCCTTATCTACCAGTTTCGCAATGTCTGGAAAACGTGCCATAGCGTTTTTGGTGTGCCGTAGTTTGAAACTAACTCCAGTGTTTTTTGCGTCCAAGTTAAACTTGAATGTATTGTCGCACACTGTGCAGACATTACTGGTATTTACCCAGAGGACGCTCGACTTGTCGTGCCCGTTTCCGAAGTTGAGATAGGGTCTGAATTGCCTGCCTCCTGTAGCGTAATCCTCCAGCCCTTTGAGCTTGATTGAGCAAAAAACCCTGCCTCGATTCCTGACTGATCCTACTGACTCTAGTTCATGGTCAGTTCCAGCAATGCAGTCGTATACCAAATCCAAAAATGCCTCGTTGTCGATAGGCTTGTATGTTTCGGGATTGAATGGCTTGCCGATCCGAATCTGTGAATCATCCGTGCAACCCAATATTGAATACCCAACAGGATTGCTGCTTTCATCGTACAGTGGTCGCTCGATCAGATCCCAATCCCTTAGCCAATTTCGGTCTAGGCTGAGATCCTCCCGAATTGCGGTCAATCCGTGCCATGCCATTTTTTTAGCTTCATGTTTATCTGTATTTTCAATTTTGTGCATAATACTTATTTCTGTTTTTTTTGTTTTTGTTTTGTTAGTGATGGGGGCCGAAGCCCCCGATTAAATCTATTTAAGTTATACTGTCCAAAGGTGTCCTTCCATTATTTCAACCTTCCCTTGAGCAATAAGAGATTTCACTGATCTCATTGCTTCAGCCTCTATTTTTTTCCGAGTCATGTCATATGTATAACAAAGCGCATATTCAACTGTTCTCATGTCTGTCGGCATTGTCGCTTCAATTATTTGGTAGATAGCAGATTCTGTTTTTTTCATTTTCGTTTTTTGTTTTGTTTTTGTTTTTGTTTTCCTTACTTGAGATTAATTTAAACTATTTGATCTGGTTTGTAAATACTTTTTTTAATCTTTTTTTAAATACCTTTTAACGTGTGATTGACTGACCTGTTACCATGCTTGTGTGAGGGGAATGTTTAAGGATAAATCAAAAGGGTTGGTGAATGAGTTTGTGATCGATTCAGATTATAACCAGTGCAACGGGTATGGTGATCTGTCACGAAACTTTACAAGAGTTCTAAACGAATTGATCCCGATCAAGATTCATTCCCCCTTGCATTATCACGGTTATCTTGACGAGCTTGGTTATGGTAAGCAGATCATTAAAGGCAATCCCACAATCATTTCCTCCCTTTCGATTCAGCCAACCTTCTCATTGATGCGTCCACCAATTGGGCAAAAGAATGCAATCTTTACGATGTTTGAAAGCTCAAAGCTTCGACCTGAATGGATTCAAAGAATTAATTCTTTTGATTTGTGCCTGACTCCGTCGACTTATAACAAAGCACACTTTTCAGATCAGCTTTCGATTCCTGTCGCTCAAACTTACATGGGCTACGATCAAAAAGTTTATTCATTTCACCAATCAAAATCATCAGGTCCGTTTGTTTTTGGTGCTGCTGGTCACGTTGGGCATGGTCGAGCAAGGAAAGGAATCGAGCGAATCATTGACTGGTTTCAATCCGCATTTCCAAAAAACAAAGATGTGCAGTTAAAAATTAAAATTAACGCATGGGATGAAAATGATCTTGCTGCCAGTGATGACAGGATAGAAGTAATTGAAAAAGACATTTCTGAAAATGCTTGCCGTGACTGGTTAAGATCCTTGCATTGCTACGTTGATGGAAGCACTTCTGAAGGGTGGGGCATGTGGACGCACAATGCTATGGCGACAGGCAATGCGGTCATCTGCACTAATTATTCTGCACGGAATGATTATTTAAAATTTGGTAATCATATTCCAATCGGTTACAGACTGACTCAATCCTCTGGTCAATATCAAGGTTTAGGTCATTGGGCAATGCCTGATCGAAGTGATGCAATTGAAGCAATGCGATGGGCTTTTAAAAACAGGAACCAATGCAGAAAGATCGGCAAGACTGCTTACGAATCGGTTAAGCACATGACTTGGGAGTCTTCTGCAAAGAAGATTTTGAGAGCAATGAAAAGAAACAGTTTGCTTTAATTACCCCATAATTGCCGAGGACATTTTGCAACTTCAAATCTTGCCTTGCGTCTCATGTAGCAACCGCAAATGCTGCAACGTATTTCCTCCCCCCTGACCCTGACATGCTCGCAATCAGTGCAGGTTTTAATCCTTTGGTCAAAAGTTTTAGAATCAACTAATTTAAATCCGCTTTTCAAAATTGAACTTCCATCCTTAATCACATTTTTTGCCATGGCTTGAACGCTTGGCATTTTTTTCTCAGCAGGTCCAAATGTGAGGACTTTTGTTCTTCGGATCATGTTTGTATTGTCCTTAAGTAAGTGATCCAAACTGAGTCTCTCACTTCCTGAGAATTTGAATCTGTTGATCCATATGCAATCTGATCATATGCATAAGTTGTTCCGTCAGCCAAAACAGGTTTTGTAATTGAGAAACTTTGAACGTCAGAAACTGAAGGACCAATCATCTCAATTCTGCGAGTCGTGCCAGAATAAATGCCACCTGAATCTCCTGCACTTACAGTGTAACTCCAACCTGCTGCAACGTATGTAGGAGGTGGACCTGAGTCGTAAACAACAACAGGAACGGTTATATCTGTAAATGATGTAGTAGTACTTCGACCAATTTCAATGCGATCCGTAAATGTAGCATGATCTTCATAGCGAGTGATCTGGTAAAATGTTGCACCTGTCACTGCACCCCAAACCAATCCAACGGATGGACCTGATTGCGTTAGAGTAACATATGATGGAGATCCAAGGCTCATACTAAAGGCACGTTGATTACTGCTCTCATTGTATCAAAAACAATCCTCCTTTGCGCTGAAGAATTTACTGAGCAGGCACTGGACCCTAGATTGTTTGTGTATGCGCTAGTTTTGGGTTTTGGGGCTTCAAGTGTCCCCCCTAGAACAGTTTCACAATTTACTGTTATATCTTGAAATTGCTGAAACTCATACCACTGCCCGCTTACCTGCGTTGAACATGGTTGCTCACTCCCAACTTGAGTT
>Ga0209929_1000717_pt1 | contig 12196 bp, 10 predicted proteins | sample SalPon2_C_H2O_MG_2_FD_185731 | JGI IMG/M metagenome (GOLD analysis project Ga0209929, IMG submission 185731) | Salt pond water microbial communities from South San Francisco under conditions of wetland restoration - Salt Pond MetaG SF2_C_H2O_MG... ... | reverse complement strand
GTACAACTTTTATTGATGTAAACAAAGCAAGAAGTTTTGATACACAAAATAACTTTACAACAAAATTTGATGTAGGTAACTATGTAAATGTAACAAACATTTTTGGTGTACCTGAAGTAGGGTTTGTATCTGCTGCTTCTGAAGCATTTAAAAAAGTTAATTTATATGATACACTAAACGGTACACCTGGAACAGAAAACACAGGAACAGGTGCTAGTATAAAATCAATTGGTCGTGCTAAGTCAAAAGGTTTTCAATATGTAACAGGAACACCAACAAGTTTCACTTATGGTACAGACGCAGTATTCAGACATTATCTATTTGATATTAATATGTTTACTCATTTAAATATGAGAGACAATACAGCATTTACAACTGGTGAAACTATAACAGGTTCGACTTCAGGTGCAACAGCAACTGTAGAAAGTCTATCAACTGTAACTGCTGTATCAGCTTCAGCAATTACTGTTGCAAGTCCTGGTGTTGTATCAGCAACGGCACACGGATTAAAAGAAGGCCAACAAATTACATTTAGTGCTATCTCAGCACAAAATAATTCGACTGCTATAACTACAAGTGATGTATTTACAGTTAGAAATCCTGGTACAAATGATTTTGAATTATATGAAAGTGATGGTACAACAGCAACAAATATTACATCATACTCCTCATCAGGAAATGTATTACATGGTGTTGTAGTTTGTTCAAGTGTCAATGGTACTTTTGTTGCAGGTGAAACAATCACAGGTGGCACATCATCAAATACATCAATTATTCAATCAGACGCAGTTGGTCTAAAAGGTGTTAGAAGTTATGACTTCTCAGCAGTAAAACATTTAGGTCAACCAGGAACATCAGGTGCTGGTTATACTTCAGATGTGGCTAGAAGTGCTACATATGGAGAAAGTTTACAAATTTCAGGAACAATATCTGTAGCAAATAGTGGAACATCCGTATCTGGATTTGGTACATTATTTAATACAGAATTAAAAGTTGGTGATGAAATTACATTTACTACAGATGGTGGTACTTCATTAACTAGAATTATTGAAGCAATAGAAAATGATACTACTTTAACAATTTCTGTTGCAGTAGGTGGTTCAGATGTATCAACTAAAACTGTTGCAACTAGAAACAGAGGTAAATTACAAGACCAACAAAAAAATATTTCTATATTTAATCTACCAAACAAAGCAGTTAAAACTTTAAAAACAACTGACAATAATGGTATTACAGATACAAACTTTAAAGTAAGAAGGCAGTTTGTTCAACAGTTATCATCTGGTTCAGGACAAATTTCAGCAGGTACAAATGAAACATTTGCAAGTTTGGCAGAGGGTGATTATTCTATTTCAATTACTGCTATCAATGCAGCTTCATCAGGTTCAAATGGAGATAATTTAAGTATTACAGGTAATAATGGTGACGGTAATCCTATCTTTTCATTATCAGGTTCTCCCCAAGGTAAAACACTTGACTTAGATTTTGGTACAGCATACGCTGACGCAGAGATAAGAATTTTAGCAACTGTAAATAGACAAGTTGCAGGTTCAAAAACAAAAACTTTAAATGAAGACCAAACACTTGCAGTATCATCACAATCAACTATTGAAAGTGGAACAATTGGTTTAGGTAAAGCTGATGTTTATGTATTAAATAAAGTTTATATGTCACCTGATTTTAGTACGGCTGCTACAACATCACATACAGATATTACAAGTAGATTTGAATTAGACACAGGTCAAAGAGATAACTTCTATGATATTGGTAGAATTAAATTAAAAGATGGTGAATTAACGCCAACAGGTAGATTACTTGTAGATTTTGATTACTTCTCTCACGGTTCTGGTGATTACTTTGATGTTGATTCATATTCAGGTGTTGTTAACTACAAAGATATACCTAGTTATTCATCCGATACAACAGGAAGAAATTACGATTTAAGAGATTGTTTAGACTTTAGACCTAGAGTAGATGACGCAAGTACAATAAATTCAGGTGGTCAAGATAGAAGTTTTGACGGAACAGGTGCTTCAACAGTAGATGTTGTTAAATTTGGTGATGATGTAACAACAGACTTTGAGTTTTACTTACCTAGAATTGATAAAATCTTTTTAGATAAAGATGGTTCATTTAAAGTTGTTGAAGGTGCTTCAGCATTAGACCCACAAGTTCCTAAAAATCTTGATGGCGCTATGCATTTGTACACAATCTTTTTAGACGCATACACACTTACAACCGACCATATCGAAATTGAAACTATCGACAATAGAAGATATACAATGAGAGATATTGGTAGACTTGAAAAGAGAATTGAAAATGTGGAGTATTACACACAACTTTCATTATTAGAAACTCAAACTCAACAGTTACAGATACAAGACGCAGACGGTTTTGATAGATTTAAAAATGGATTTATCGTAGATAATTTCACAGGTCATGGTATTGGTGATGTAGGAAATTTAGATTACAAAGTTGCTATGGACATGGCTCAAGGTGAAGCAAGACCTATTTGTAAAACTGATTCAGTACAATTGATTGAAGCTGATAATGATGGTACAACAATTTTAGCAACAGATAGAACAGATAATAGTTATGCAAAAACTGGTGATTTAATTACTCTTCCTTATAGTGAAGAGACATTGATTGACCAACCTTTTGCTAGTAAGTTTTTAAATGTAAATCCATTTAATGTATTTACATGGGTAGGTTCTATTGACCTAGACCCTCCAGGAGATGAGTGGAAAGAGACGGAGAGAGTGCCGGAGTTGGTTGTAAACCAAAATGGTATGTTTGATACTCTAGCTGCAAATGCTGGTAATCCTAACTTACAAAGAATAGAATTAGGCACAGTATGGAATGAATGGCAAGATAATTGGGTAGGTAGACCAGTTGAGGCAGGCACAAGAAATATTGGTGGTCAAAGAAGAGAACAAACATTTAGACACGGAGTTCCTAGAAGAGTTTTACAAACACAAGAAATTACAACTGTTCAACAAGTAAATCAAACTAGAACAGGTGTTAGAAGTGTATTTGTACCACAGGTCATTAGACGGTCATTAGGAGACAGAATTCTTAATGTTGCATTTATTCCGTTTATTAGAAGTAGAACAGTTAACTTTACAGGTACAAGATTTAAACCTAATACTAGAGTTTATCCTTTCTTTGATAATGTTGATGTATCAGCTTATGTTACACCAACAGGAGGTGCATTAGGTGGTAACTTAGTATCAGACGCTAACGGTGCATTGTCAGGAACATTTGCTATACCTGACCCAACAGTTGACGCAAATCCAAGATGGCGTACAGGTACAAGAGTATTCAGATTAACAAGTTCTTCTACAAATGATTTAAATTCTGATGTAGAAACTGCTGGTGAAGGAGATTATTCAGCTAGTGGTACTTTAGAAACTGTTAGAGAAACAATCGTCTCAACAAGAGAGCCAAGATTAGTAAGAGAAAACACAACAGAAACTAGAAACTTAGCAAGAACATCTACAAGAAGAGTTGATAGACAAGTAGGTTGGTGGGATCCTCTTGCACAAACATTCTTAGTTGATGATGAAGGTGGTGTATTCTTAACTTCACTTGATTTATTCTTTCAATCAAAACCAGAGGCTGGCGATTCACAAGTTCCTGTAACTTTACAAATTAGAGAAGTTAAGAACGGATATCCTGCTACAACAATTTTACCGTTCTCGGAAGTTTCATTAAATCCTAGTTCAGTTAATACAAGCGCAGAAGCCACAGTTGCTACAACATTTACATTCCCTAGTCCTGTTTATATACAGGAAAATACTGAGTATGCATTTGTATTGTTAGCAAACTCACAAGAGTACAATGTATTTGTATCAAGAGTGGGTCAAACAAATTTAGGTTCTGATAGAACAATCTCACAACAACCATATGCTGGTGTGTTATTTAAATCTCAAAACGGTTCAACATGGACTGCTGAACAAAACGAAGATATTAAATTTAAAATGAAGAGAGCTGAGTTTAGTAATGTTACAGGTACACCTACTTTTGTAAATGATACTTTACCAAGTAGAACATTAGCAACTAATCCTATTAGAACAACAAATGGTTCAGATGTGATAAGAGTTTTCCATCCAAACCACGGTATGCATGGCACATCAAACAATGTAACTATATCTGGATTAGAGGCGAGTACAGATTATAATGGTATTACAGGTTCATCTATCAATGGCACATACACAAGTATTTCAAATGTAACATTAGATAGTTATGATGTTCAAATTGCAGATAGTTCAACAGCAACATCTTCAGGAGATATTGGCGGCACAAGTGTAGTTGCAACTCAAAACAGATTATATGATGTTGCAATGTTAAACATTCAAACTATGACAGTACCAGGAACAACAATTAATTATACAATGAGACCTACATCTGGTAAATCTATTCATGGTTCAGAAACAGAATTTACATTAACACCTACAGCTAGTGCTTTAAATGTTATTGCAAATGATAATATTTACTTTGAAGTTCCTCAAATGGTTGCAAGTGATATTAACCAAACAAATGAAATGTCTGGTAATAAATCATTGTTTGTAACTGCTTCACTATCAACTTCAAATACAAAACTTTCACCAGTAATTGATACTCAGAGAATTAGTATGATATCAATTCAAAATAGAGTTAATAGTCCAACATCTATTAATACACCTAACTTTAGAGATGATGAACAACCATCAGGTTCTTCATCAGCGGCTATCTATTGTACAAGACCAATTGTATTGGATAATCCATCTACTGCTCTTGAAGTAAGATTAACTTCAAATGTAAGAGCAGACGCAGAGGTTGAAGTTTACTTTAGAAACACATCTGCTGAAGAAGTTAGAAATGTAAAAGACTTAAACTGGACACCATTTAACACAGCAGGTGAAGAAGATACTACAGTTGCACCAGCAGAATCAAATAATGAATTTAAAGAATACAAATATAGTGCAAGTGCATTACCAGAGTTTACAGCGTTTCAAATTAAGATTGTTATGAAAGCAACAAACTCAGCACATGCACCTAGAATTAAAGATTTGAGAGGGCTAGCATTAGCAGTATAATATGGCTAGATTGCAAGTTAAAGGTCACAATCATTTAGTTAGAGAAGTTTCTTCAGGTGGTATTGTTAACACAAATGTAAATGAATATCAAATTTACATGAAAAGAATTAAAGCAAGAGAACAACACGGTGACCAAATAAGAAATGCGGTAAAAGATATAAATAATTTAAAGACCGAGTTAAGAGAAATTAAAGGTTTAATCAAAGAGTTAATCAATGGCAGTTAGAAATATAGCAGTAACAGATACACTAGAAACATTTAGAACGGAGTTTAACGACTTAACGGCTAATGATTTTGGTGATATTGCAAACCTAAGTGGTGCTATTAGTTCAACTAATTTAGTTGACGCAATGAATGAAACTATTAGTATTGCTACATCATCAGCTGGTTTTACAATTGAAGACAGTTCATCTACTCAACAGATTGTTGGTGGTGGTGATATATTAAGAGTATTTGGTACTTCAAATGAAATTGAAGCAGTTGTAAGTGCGACAGATACATTAACAATTGGTTTACCGGATGCTGTATCTATAACAACATCTTTAACAGCACCAACTGTTACTGGTGGTAGTATTCAAATCACAGGCAACACAATTACAGCCACAGATTCTACATCTATAAGTTTTGGTTCAGAAAATTTAACTACTACAGGAACAATAACCGGTACTACAATAACAGGTTCGGGTGCAACTCACACTTTAGGTACAATTCAGATTTCAGGTAATACAATTAGCTCAACAGATTCTTCAGAGATTGATTTTGATGATAGAATTAGAGCAACTAGTTTTTACACAAACACAGCATTAGGACAATTTTTTGAATCAGGTGGTTTTCCAAGAATAGAATCAAATCAAACAGGTGGCTCTGGCACATTTGGTAACAATGTATTAGTTATGGATGCTAACTTGTTTATGAATCAAAGTCATGCAATTGTATTTGAAGGTAATACAGCTGACGCAAATACAACAACTTTATTTGCAGTTGACCCTACAGGTGCAAATGTATTAAATTTGCCGGATGAAAATGGCACTATTATTTCAACAGGTTCAATAGACGCTGTTACAGAGTCAATGATGGCCAATGACGCAATTGGTCAAAATGAATTAAAATCTGTTGTAACTTTACAAATATTAAATTCTTCTGGAACAGTTTTGAAAACTCTTTATGGCGCAGGTGCATAAATACAATAATGAGGATATATTATGGCAGTAAGACAACCACTTTACTATAACGGTTCAAATCAAATACAGGCTATGACAACAGCCATGGTTGACGAAATAGTTGACCAAATTGTTTATCAATATTCACAAAGTCCTAGTGTAACATTATCAGTTGTAAGTTCTGGAGGCTCATTAGACTCAATGAACGATACAAGATTACAGGCAGGTGCAGCTTCAACTAGTGCAACAGCTTTCCCTAGTGAGGCAACCACAGCAGAGCCTAGTGTTGTTACAGTTTCATATGATAAAATTACAGAAACAAGAGCAACAGTAACACCAACAACAGATACAGGTAAAACATGGCCTGTTTATTATAATTCTAGTAATCAAATTCAATCAATGAATTTACAAGATGTTAAAGATACATTTTTACATCCAGCAATTGATTTACTATCTTCAGGTTCAACAGGCACACAACAAGGTGGTACTTATCATATTACAACATCAAGTTCGGGTGCCGTAAGTGCAACAGCCGTATTTGCAAATACACAAGCAGACACATCATTATATACAGCTGGTGGTATTGGTGAAACCTTAGACCAACCTACAACATTAACAAGTTATTACTTACATCAACTTGCTGGTTCTGATACATCATATACTTTACCACTTTTTGTAACTGGTTCAAATATGTTACAGTCTTTTCCTGAAGCGACTTTTGAATCTTTAATACAAGAGTGGATACGATACACAGCAGTTTCATCAACAGACGGATATTCTATAAGTTACAATATTAATGGTTCTGGTAATAATAGAGGTTCTGGTATGGCAGATACAAGATTAAATGGTTCTGGTAATTACCAAACAAGATTTGTTAACACAGACGATTACAGAGCGCAAGAATTTCCAAACGGAACACCAACAACAATTAACACATACTATTTGAATATTAATAAGTCGTAATGAGAAATGAATATATTATTAACTGGAAGTGATGGCTTTATAGGAAGTCATTTATTTTATTCTTTAAAAGAAGAACACAATGTTATTGGTTTTGATTTAAAACACGGACATGATGTTTTAACTCATAACTTTCCTAAAGATATTGATTTAGTAATTCACCTTGCAGGATTGTCAGGTGTAAGAGATAGTCTTGAAAGACCTACTGAATATTGGAAAACAAATGTAATAGGTAGTCAAAGACTATTTGAACATTATAGAGATACAAGAATTATTTACGCTAGTTCTTCCACGGCACACGAGCCATGGAAAAATCCATATGCAATGAGTAAATATAGTATGGAACAGTTAAATCATAACAACTGTGTTGGTTTAAGATTTACTACAGTTTATGGACCAGGTGCTAGAAAAAATATGTTGATACCTAAAATATTAAACAATGATGTACAATATATTAATGTAAATCATATTAGAGATTTTATACATGTAAATGATATTGTGAATGCTGTAGAAGTTATTATGGACACCACTTTTAGAGGTGTCATTGATGTAGGTACAGGTGTAAGTAATAAACTTGTAGATATAGTTGATTATGTTAAGATAGACTATAAATCAGTCCTAGGTGATGAAACTGAAAGATTAGATAATACAGCAGATACATCTATCCTAAATAAATTTGGATGGAGAGCAAAAATTAATTTATATAATTATATAGAGGAGAACAGAAATGTTAACTAACTTAAAAGATAACTTTATTGACGCTTATTTTATTGATGAAGATAGGCAAAATATTGAAATCTTACAAAAATCGGATGATGGTAAAAAAGTAATTCCTACTATTATTGCATATGAACAACCCAATGACACAGGTAAAACTTCAACAGGTAATATGGAAATTTTGAAAGAAGTGATGTCGGTAGATGAATTGCATGAGAGAACATACCAAAAGAAAAAAGAAGAAAGAAAACTTTTTGAAGAACAAGTAATGAGAATTGCTAAAAAAGATGGTATGTTGTTTGATGAAAATAAACTTGATACAAAATTTTACCCTACTCTTATAAATGCATTACTAAAAGACCAGACAAATGAAGACCATTTATTTGCTTTAAAATTAGCATTGTTTGAGAATGAAACTATTAATGGTTCAGATAATGCAGAATTAAAAGCAGAGATTAGAAAAGGTACAAGTAAGATTGAAGTTATACAGGCTGCATTAAAATTGTTTAGCGAGAAATAAAGTAATCAGAATACCAACCTGACCACCCTTTTTCCATAAGATGGTGCATTTGGCCTAAAGTACAAATGCTATAGTCTTTTGGTTTTTCATAGATATAATCTTTTATAGAAGGACAAACAGGCTCGTAGGTATCGTAATAATTAATCTCTTCAAAATAAAACTCATCACTACCTCTTTTATAATATTCTAGGTTTTCATCTTCATGCATTTTAAAAGTATTCCAAATATAAGACACATCTCCCTCCCATGAAACAATAGAAGAGTTTAATGGTGTATGTGCTGGTTCACGCCACCATGTATCATCTAATAAAGTAAAATATCTTCTAGCTAGATTAGGTAGTTTATTAAATATAACAACATCTAAATCAAAGTATAGGTTTTGGCCGTCTTTAAATTTACTATACATTTGAAGTTTATTAAATACATTATTATACGGATTGTCTTCAATAACTTCAAAACTGTCATACTCTAAACCAGAATATGTGTCAATCATATGTTTTAAGTTATCTACATGCCAGTCAGTAAACTTTTCACCAAACTTACAACAAATTATTCTCATTTAATTTCAGTAACCTTGATGTTTCTATTTCTAAATGAATTAATTTTAAATTCTGCCTTTTCAGGTATATCATGCCAATTACCATAAGGGTCTTGTAGAGATTGTCCGGCATTTTCTTTAATATCAACTATTCTTGCTTTTCTCATTTTTTTACCACCTTTGATTTGACTAGGACTAATTTCTTGGTCTGTTAAACTGATTTTACTTCCGTTAGCTGCGCCTATCATAAACTCAGTTTCTTCAGATTCCCAACGAGGCATATCTTCTCTAGGATATCCTATACCTATACCATAAGCTAGTTTCATTTTACCGGCTTTTGCCTCTTCGAGTATGCCTAATCTTTTTTCCCAAAAATCATTGCCGTCTAAATCGTTCATATTTTTATTACAACCTGTGGAAAATCCCATTTTAGCTGCTGCTCTCATAACTAAACCCATTGACATACCAATACTAATATAAGCATTATGCCATCTTTCAGGATGGTCATTTGTTTTTAAAGTTCCGTCAGCATTAGAGTTTAATTGTGATGATGGCTCTTTTGCAACATAAATTATATAAATGCTAGCATTTGCTTGAGAGTTTCGCCAATTTGATGGAGGTTCTCTTCTATGTGTGTTTCCCCAAGTGTATCTTGAAAGCTCTTGTATTACTTTTCTATCAGCCGTCCAATAAACATCATAATAACCTTCATGTTGTTTACTAGGTGTGTTTTCAGCAATATACAAAAGTTCTTCTACCATTTCTCTATGAGTATCATTCTCAATACTAAACTTTGAATAATCCCAATTTCTCTGACATTTTTGAATTTTTGATAATACTTCACGCTCTTTATCCCAATCGTAAAACATTCCAATTATCATTCTATTTCTTTTTTCTACTTCATTCATTTTCTTTTACCTTAATTTTCTTACCTACACCGGCATTGTGTATTACTTTGATATATTTATTTACATCACCCATAACAGCATAGTCTGTTTTGAATTTATCACAATACATCTTCTCTAGTTCTAGTTTTTCTCTAAAATTATTTGTTTCTTTATACACCCATTCACCTGGTGTTAACTTAACATTTACATTATGGTCTAACATACATTGATAAACATAGTTTTGTTCTCCGTAATACTTGTAATGAACAACACCCTCATTATAATATTTTAACTGCCAATATTCTGGATTTTCAGCAAATCTATCCCAAACAAACTTCAAGCTGCCAGACCTAAATTTGTAAAAACCACCATTTATTTTTAAGTTTTTATCCCACCAAGAATCGTAAGTATATAATTCATTTTCTTTTACAGGTTGCCCTATAAGTTCATCTATATTGCCTGTTATCTTTTGGTCAATATCCATAATAATTATATCATCACCTGGTTTTTGATATGCATATTGTGGACTAAAAAACTTTAACTTATGCCAATGTAATTTAATATTACTATGATGATTATAAGGTAATACGGTATCTGCTTTTACACCTGTATCACTTAAACAAATAAATTCAAAAGGTAATGTAGTATTACTCTTTAAACTATCATAAAGTCTTGATATGTAATCAGGTGTATAAATGCCTTCAAAATACACCGTGCATATTTTAAGGCTCATATCTTCTCCAAACTAAATCAAAGTCTTTACTTATAGCATGTACAATTTTTATTTCTTCAGGTATAAATTTTTGAGTATCTAAAAAATAATGCCATTTGTAATCTAGCCATTGTGTGTTTACCTGATTTACTTTTGTCTTGAAAGAAAAGATTGTTTCATTATCGTATCTAAACATATCAACAATATTATCTGGATATAAACCACCTCTATCTTCTCTTAACCTGGTCATCATATCAATCACATCTCTAAATTTACCAAAGTAATTTAGTTTTTGTATATCTTTTTTTCTCGCACCTATGATACCAGTATTAATAACATTATTGCTAGGATTTAACCCATAATTCATAAGCATGGCATGACAATTAAAGTATTTTGCAGTAGGACTTCTTATACCTTGTAATGTGTTATAATCTTTTATTACATGATGATTATTATTATAAACACATATACCCTTAGTTAAGTCCCATGCGTCAAAGAATGATTCACTTGTTAAAGGTACAGCGTCAAAATCTAGGTATAATATTTCATCATACTTTTTTGATAGTTCATTTAATAGATGTAACTTATAGAAGTTTATTACTTCATATCCTGTAAATTCAGGAAAGTCTTTTTTAAAGTTTTTTTCAAATGTTTTGTATTGTTCATCATACTCAAACATTAAAAAGTCAGCGCCAATATTTTTTGCGTATTTTTCTTTAGAGTATTTTAAATTACCATAATGTTTTTTAAATGCATTTACTGTTACATTTGCTTTTTCAGTTGTGTCACACTTTATTTTAGAGTCACCATAGTGTTCTTCAGCTGGTATGTCAACATACAGACTATAAATTACTCTTTTCATATCTTACCTATCAATGTAAATCTAGTGCCTCTTTCATCTGGTATTTCATCTTCTATTAATACCTCTGCTCTATCTGGTAACTGTTTCTTAAATTCTTCTATATTATTAACACAGTTTGTATGTGTAGGTATATCAAACATTGCGTTAGATTGAAACGCAAAGTAAGCTGGCGACACTCTATCCCACCACGGATTTTTATATTCTGGTGCTGGTCCCCATTCTCTCATAGGTTTCATGTGTTCACAACTTGTATTGATAAACAAGTCAGTAGTTTTATATTGGTCTCTAAATTGAAATACATCACCTGTAATAAAGTCAACATTCAAATCTTTAAATAGATTATGCTTTGCTCTGCTAATAACTTTAGGATCCTGGTCAATACATGTAATTTTTTTAACTTCTTTATAAAATGCAGGTATTAATATACTGCCATACCAACTGCCAAATATAACAATTTCTGAATCTTTATCTAAGATATTCAAATCATTAATATGATTAATTAAGTTCATTTTAGATAAAAATTGATTAGGACTAAATGAATCTAATAAATCTCTATCATCTCTAACTTCTCTCATTGAAGAAGTTATTAAGTTTTCAATTATAGTTTGTAATTGTTTTACATCAATCATTTTCTTAAAACCCAATCATTGATAACCAATAAACTTAATTTTGTTCTATTAAATGTTCTAATAGCTTGTTCAGGTGTTTCTACAATAGGTTCTTGACAGTTGAAACTTGTATTAAGTAACATTGGTACTCCAG
>Ga0209929_1000715_pt1 | contig 12206 bp, 5 predicted proteins | sample SalPon2_C_H2O_MG_2_FD_185731 | JGI IMG/M metagenome (GOLD analysis project Ga0209929, IMG submission 185731) | Salt pond water microbial communities from South San Francisco under conditions of wetland restoration - Salt Pond MetaG SF2_C_H2O_MG... ... | reverse complement strand
TATCCGTTTAACATGCTTCAAATTGATACAAACCAACCGTATCATAAAAACAAGTATGATGTAGTTAAACGTGGTAACAAATTGTATGATCGGTTGAAACATACATATACTTTTACCGATTCTATTAAAGCTGATGTAGTTTGGTACTTTGATTTTACTGATGTACCTGCTGCTATCCAGACTTATATTACTGCCCGAGCTGCTCGCATGTGTGCTACCAAGATGATTGGTGACCGTGAGCTGAATGGACTTCTCCAAGAACAAGAACTTCAAACACGAGCTGCTGCACTTGAGTACGATTGTAATCAAGGCGACTATTCAATGTTTGGTTTCCGTGATGGAGAAAACTATTACAATAGCTATCAACCTTTCCAAGCATTGATGCGATGAGTACTGTAACCCAAAGGATTCCCAACCTTCTATTTGGTATTTCACAACAACCGGATAACCGTAAACTTCCTGGACAAGTTCGGGATTCTGTGAATACCTTCCCAGACTATGCTCTTGGTCTTCTCAAGCGCCCCGGTGGACAATTTGTATCTGATCTTTACGGCGCTACTGCTGATGGTAAGTGGTTTTCAATCCTTAGGGATCCACAGGAAAAGTACGTCGCTCAATACGATGATAATACTTTCCGTGTTTGGAACCTTTTAGACGGTTCTCCACGTGCTGTAGATATGGGTAGTAATACAGGTGTTCCAGGTACCTGTAATCTCACCAATCTCAAAGCAGATCTTGCTACATATAATGCAGCTGTTGATGACACTGCTGCTAAACTTGTTCTGCTTCATGCAGCACAAGCAACCTATGCTGAAGTATTAGCTGGTCAAACCGAGACTCAACAAGCACTGTTTGAAGTTCAGTATGAATATGATAAGCCAGGTGACATCGAACAGACAATTAAGTCTGGTATTCTTAAGAATGCTAACGACATTTATATTGTCAAGAACAACAATACTGTTGTAAGCTCTACCTCTACCCTTCCTTCTGGCTATGCCTTGGGTACTGAGTTTACCGATGAATATCCTATTATTGCTTCTCAAGGTTATCGTGTCTACCAAGCTATCCAAACAGTTGCTGCAGTTTATGACTCAACTGATTTGAGTACGGCTGAGACCGCGATGAACACGGCTCAGACTAACTATGATAATGCTGTAACTGCTGAAGCTACTGCTCTTTCTGATTACCAAGACGAGCTTGACAACTGTGCTATTACTTCGATTCCTAGCGATGGTTATCTCAATGGTGCTACTGCTTCTGACATTGAAGTTCTCACCTTGAATGACTACACCTTTGTTCTTAACAAGGCGAAAACTGTAGCACTTGAAGCAGATACCACTGCCGCTAAACCTAACGAAGCTTTTGTTGTTATTAAAGTTGTAGGCACTGGTCACTATAAAGTCTTTCTTGATGGAACCGAGCGAGCTACTTATAACGCTGGTAGTGGTGGTGATGTAGATGCTATCATCAATGATTTAAGAAACGATATTAACGGCAACACATTTGGAGGTACAACGTACTCTGCTACTGTTGTTGGTGCTGGCATGTATATCAGTGCTGATAATCCGTTTACCATTTCAGTTGTAGGCGGTCCATCGGAAGACGCTTTGTTTGTCTTCCAAGACTCTACTCCTACCGTTGCTGATCTTCCTATCCAATGTAGAGATGGTTATGTAGTTAAGATTGCTAACAGCGCAGACATTGACGTCGATGATATGTACGTCAAGTTTGTGGCTGATGGTGGTGCTACTTACGGTACTGGTGTTTGGGAAGAAACTACTGCTCCTGGCATCCAATATAAATTTGATCCGTTGACTATGCCTCACCAGCTTGTGCGGCAAGCAGATGGATCGTTTACCTTTGGTCCAATATCTTGGGAAGATAGATTAGTTGGTGATGAAACTACTAATCCTACTTCTAGTTTTGTTGGATCTAAGATCAATAATCTTTTCTTCTATCGTAACCGCCTTGGCTTCCTTTCTAATGAAGCTGTTGTTTTAAGTAGAGCTGGTGATTACTTTAATTTCTGGGTGACTACCGCTCTTACTGTTACAGATGATGATCCTATTGACATCACTGCATCTTCTATTCGACCTGTTAACCATCGGTACGTGCTGCCTACCAGTGTTGGTCTGGTATTGTTTAGTGACACTGAGCAATTCCTACTTACAACTGATGCTGACATTCTCAGTCCTAAGACGGCTAAAATTAACGAGTTGTCAACGTATGAGTGTGATCCAAGTGTAGAGGCAGTTAACCTTGGTACTAGCCTGTCCTTTGTTTCTAAGACTCCTCTTTATACTCGTTTGTATGAGATAGGTAATATTAGTACGGATAGACCACCTGATATGATCGAACCTAGTGTTATTGTTCCTGAGCTGATTCCTGAGACAGTTGATTCATTTATTGCATCACCTGCTCTTTCAATGGTCTCTCTTGGAACAGCAGGGAGTAGTACCGTTTATCAGTACCGCTTTATTACCCAAGGTCAAAGCAGAGCTTCGTCTTGGTATAAGTGGAATCTGACTGGTACCTTGCTTGACCAGTTCTTTGATGCTAGTACTTACTACGCTACTGTTGCTAACGGTACTGATGTTTACGTTCAATCCTATGATCTCACCCAAGCAAGTGAAGAAGGATTCTTAACTTTGCCTACTGGAGAAAAGACTGATGTTTGCCTTGATCTTTGGAACGTTAATCCTTATCGAACCTACAACTCTGTTGATGACACAACTAGGATCTTTTTACCATATAACTCAGTTGCTGGTAAGACGCTCTCTACGGTCATTCTAGGCGGTTACATTGGGGAAGATGAGGGATTGACCGCAGCATCAGTTGGAGCCGTGTTGTACCCGACTGTAGCGGGGTCTGCTGGCTCTTACTACGTGGACGTTGATGGTGATTATCGTGGACGTGATCTTATTATCGGTTACGTTTACAACATGGAAGTTGAACTTCCTAAGTTCTTTGTGACTGAAACTGACGGTCAAACAGCTAAGTCTGACTTTACCTCTGATCTTATCATTCATCGTATCAAAGTGTCTACCGGCTTAAGCGGTCCTGTTAAGTATCAAATCGACATTACTGGTCGTCCTGAATGGAGCAATACCATTGAAGCTGTCCAGCCTAATGTGTATGATCTGAACAATGTGAACTTGTCTGCTGAAGCTATTCACACTGTACCGCTTTATCAACGTAACGAGAACCTTTCAGTGAAGATCATTGGTGATTCACCTATGCCGGTGTCGCTGTTGAGCTTGAACTGGGAAGGTAAGTATAACACTGGTTTCTATAGAAGAGGCTGATGACTACATCCACCCGTGGTTTTACTTTTAAAACAGCAACCATTAACGACGTACCCGAACTAACCAGTAAGATGCTGGATAGAGGTTTGTTAGACTTTGAAAGAGTAGGACAACACCCGGTCTTATCTCTTGCTATGTATATCCATGAAGATGACTCCTATCTGATCTACGGACCTGATGGGAGTCTATATGGAGCTTACGGTGTGTCGAAAGATAACGCCGTTTGGATACAGATGACGAAGCAAGTTAAAGAGAATCCACGCACAACCGTTAGATTCGGTAAAGCGTTAATGGAACATATAAACCGTCCTTATCTATGGACGACTATTGATATAAAAAATACTGAACTAATTAACTTAGCTAGGTATTTAGGTTTTAAGGTACTACGGGTATTCCCGGATGGACCTGACAATGTTTACTCTATAGAGATTGTACGATTATGGTAGTACTAAATCCCGTATCAGCTGCGTTGGGTGTTGCTCAACTTGGCATGGGTATCGCTGGAGCCTTTGGTGACCAGCAAAAACATCTTGATCAAGTAAGGCAAGGTACTTTTGAGAATATGATGTCGCGTCGAAAGACGCAGATGTCAAATGAATATCGTCAACGCGCTTACAGGCGTACTGTTGATGCTGCAAAAGAACAACAACAGTTCAATGCTGATGCAGCAAGCCGTGCTTATGTAGCCGAACAGATTAGGTTCGACGAGCAAATGGCTCAGTTTGCTTTTAATAATTTAAACATTCAAAAGGAATTAACACAACAATTAGGTGTTGCTGCTGCTGGTGAACGGTACGGTAAAAGTGCTGCTCGCATGGCTGCTGCAGATGTGCTCGGTCAATACGGGCGTAACCAAGCTATCCTTGCTAAAAGTTTAGCTAGTGCTGCTGGTAAATCTCAATCAAATCTTCAAGACATTAGTCGTCAACATTTCTCTGCTGACTACTCTGCCTATAGTGGTGTCCGTGAAGGTCCACTGATGGAAATGGCTGCACCGATGTATCAAGCGCCACGTGGCCCTAACATGGCATTGGCTATTGGTGGTTCACTAATGAGTGCAACTCAAACGTTCTTTGGCGGATCTTATACAAAGGACGGTACAAATATTATACCGTTTATGTAACTAAAATGGCTATTGATCCTATTCAGTTTCAGGGGTTTACCGAACGCCAAGGCTTCGATCCTATTAAAGTCCCTGATCCTAATCCTTTCCTACGGGAAAATCTTGGCGTAATTGACGCCAGTCTGGAGAACTTAAAGCAAGGTAACCTCGCTAACATGCGAGCTAAAGCTGATGCTTATAGTAAACAACTTGCTCAACTGTCCAAATTTTCTCAAACTTTGACTGGTTTCTTGGGTGAAGCAAGTCAGATCTACGACAAAAAACAACAAGCAGCTGCTAACGCTTTGTTCTATGAGGACATGGCTAAGCAAGACGAAGAGGTTGCAGCCTTTGAAGAGGGAGAGAAAATCCTTCAAGATGGTGATGCTATAAGCTCTCGTGCTGCTGTTGCTGCTAATCGTAACGGTGCTCCGTACAGTGTTAGTAAGCGTATTGCTGAACTTGGTGGTCTTAAAGGTCACTACTATCGGGTCCAAGCTACCCAAGAAATTTCTAAGAAGTACGGTGATTTCTATGATGAAGCTCGCCGTACTGATGAGCGAGAGCTTACCTACGGTGATGGTAAGACTGTTAAAATCAACAAAACTGAGCCTACTGAAATAGAGGAAGCTGTCATCCGCGCAGCACTGCGGGAAGAATACATGGAAGAGTTCGACGGTATTAGCCGTGGAATGATTGCCAAGTACGCTTTCCCCACCATGCGTCAGGTGGATGAAACCCGTGCTACCCTTAACTCTGATCGTATTGCTCTTAGTGATTCTGAACGAGAACGGGCAGAAAAACTAGCTCTGTTTGTAGAAGGCAAGATTGACTTGCAAACATTGGCAGATTCTTTTTCTAGAACTGTTAAAAGAAATAGAGACGGTAAAGTGGTTAGTTTGCAATATGGTGGTGGTTGGGAGCAAATCCAGACCGATCTGCTTGCTATGGCAGAAGCTGGTAAGTATGTTGATCTTATCGGTTTAGTTAAACAGAACCCAGAAAACCCTGTTACTAAGAAAAACTATATGGATGATCCTGTCTTTTCCACTAAACTCATGGCGATTCAAGCTGAGATTAGAAAGGCAGAAACTTCACGTTATTCAAATAACCAAGCATATGGTCAGGTGCAGCTTCAAAGTAAGCAGGATCAAATTCTTGCTGAAATGCCTACGGTTCCAGTTGAATCTGATTACATTCATGCCAGACAAAAGCTGGAAGAATATGCACGCTATCTTGGGGTTCAACCTGATTTCCGTAAACTAGATGATCATCAACAACGGTTTAGCCGTACTGCTATTCAAACTAGAGATGCCATTCAAAAATATGATAGCTATCTAAAAGACGGTACACTAGGTAATCATGTTGAAGAGCTTTCACGTGAACCTGCTGAAATTCAAGAGAAGTATCTTGCTATAGCTAAACAGCAAAGAGAAATTCTAGAAAATGAACGTGGTTTCCCAGCTATTGATAAAGAGTTACAAGCTTTAATTAAAAACAATAATCGCATTAAAATAGTTCCTGGTGAAACAGGTTCTATCGGTAAGAACTCTGAATTTGTTTTAGATCACGTAAAAGCGGTGGTTCGGTCACGGACAAATGAGTTAATACAGACTGAAGAATACAACGACAAACCAGTTGAAGCGGCTCGTGTTGCGGTTAGCGAAATTAAGGAAGAAGTAACTAAAGGTCTCGTAGATCCTAATAGCATTTATTATGTTGGGGTAAATGGTTATGACAACTTCCTAAAAGAACAACTAAAAAATTCACCTGTTTTAGCTGCTAACCGTCGGCTCCAAACAATAACCCGACTTGCCTTAGATCAAGGTAAAGGTCTTTTAGAGAGTAAAGAATCTTTGTCAGCTATTCTTGACGAAAAAACTTTAGTTAAAGCAGCTGAAGGTTGGGGACGACCTGGGTATCGAATGGATCCTGCTATTGAGTATCTTGCTGATCGTTTGAATCTTACTTCAACAAACGTTGTTCATCGAGCACGCGCTACTTTTGGTTTGCCAGAATTACCTGCTCTTAAACAGTTTGCTGCCAGATCTGAAAATGCCGGCGCCGATTTTAGGAGTGCTGTTAAACGTATTATGGGAGGTAACATTAGTCAGAATCAATTTATTCGTACTAGTGGTTCCCGTGAATTTCCTGTGCGTCCTGCATTTCAGGCAGCTAGACCGGCTCAGGTTTTAGCACCGATTGACTCATCTAATCATCCCATTTTTGTTTCTATCGGTGTCAACGAAGGCACACGTACTGCTAATGGTGGTTACACTAAAAACTGGAGTGGACATACTGATCCTGGTGATGGACACAACAACCGTGGCACCGTAAGTGGTGGTCGCGGTAACAACCGTACCCCGGAACAAGTAGATAAAGCTTGGATGGCAGTGCTGGCTCAAGAACAAACTAAACATGATCCTATTGTTAACCGGTTTGTTCCACGTGGAACTGATATGTACAATATAATTATGTTTAATATCCTGGATCTTAGAGTACAAGCTCCTGCAGCTTTACCTGATTTTGTTAAGCGTATTCCTGCTATTCTAGCTGAAGGTGCAACTCCTGAAGTAATTGGTAGGTTACGTGCTGAAGCATTTATTAACCCTCGTACTGGACGCCTAGAAGCTTCTGGTTTTAACAACAACATGGACCGGCTGCGAGCAGATCAAACTCGTCGTGCTGGTAACTTTAGAATTACCGGAGGCTCCTGATGTATCAAGATTTTTACGAAGAGGATACTAAAGCAAAAGACAATAGCGAGTTTTCTGCTGAACATAAAAAGATGTTGGCAGATGATGAAGCAAGGCTTGCTACTCTTCCTACTACGGTAGAAGATTTGCAACCACAACCTGCAGCTCAGCCTGGTCAACCAGCACAAGCTCAACCTGAAGAACCTAAGGATCAAAGTTTCCCTTGGGAAGCAGGTTATGATGCAGGAGATGCAGCTCGTAACTTTGCTGAAATAACACTTGCTCCTGCCACTGGTCTTGTTGACTTTGGTACGGATCTTATTAACATGATTCCAGGGGTTGATATTCCTGAGATCCCTGAGTTTAAAAATGAAGTTGCACAAGGTGGACGTGAACTTGCTTCTATTATTGTCCCCAACGTCCTTCTTATTGGTCGTTTAGCTGGTGTGTTAAAAGCACTTCCAGCTGCTAAAAGTCTAGCACAAGGAGGAAAGGCAGCTAAACTTCTAACCGCTGCTGGTGAACCTTTGTTGGCTGCTGGTGTTGGTGCTGGTGTTGATGCTATTAGCCGTACCAGTGAAGATCACAACTTTAGTGGACAACTAAAGGAAATGTTCCCACCGCACATGCAATGGATTCCTGATTGGCTTGGTACTTCAGACGCAGATGATTCCAACACTAAGCGCGTTAAAAACGTGCTTGAAGGTATTGGTCTAGGTATATTTGGTGATCTTCTGATCGGTGCTTCAAAGATTGTAGGCGGTTTTGGTAGGGTCCGTAAACTCATACCAGAAAATGAATTTGCTGAGCCATTTAAAAAGATGGATCAACCCTCTCCTGCATCCGTTGAGGAAGCTGTAGTTAAATCTGCAGATGCCCGTGAAGAAGGTTTGAATGAAGTAGGGGCAACCAATGCGTACATCAAGAACGTAGATGATGATCTAGACACCCCGGTGTTTGGCGCTGAAAACGTGTACAATCTTGATGAGTCTGGTGTCCGCTCAGCTGACCCTGGTGGTGTGTTTGGTGCTGCTGTTGACCAAGTTGTTACCGCTAAAAACCTTGAAGGTCCATACAGCCGTTTGGGTTCTATTGTAACTGAAGGTGCTATCAAGTATGGTTTGAATGCAAACGATATGACTAAGCGTACCTTGGTCAAAGCTATTGCAGATCAAATTAAACAAGGTGGCCGATTTAGTGCAGAACTTGCCAATGGACGGACTGTAGCTTTTGATGAGATTGACAAAGCTGGCACCCGTTTGGCTGAAATCATGATGGATCCTCGTATGGATCCTGGCTTCCTTAAAGCTACTCTTAATGAGTTCAAGGATGAGTACGATAAACTCGGCAAAAAAGCACGGGTTCTCAGTGACGTTGGTTACAATGCTACCATGAAGACCATTAAAGGTCTGCTAGATGAATATCTAGATATAGATACCATCAAAGCACAGGCATACATGACTACTTCTATGGGTGGTCAGGTTGCTGATATGGCTGAGGGTGCTCGCCTTATGGAAGGTACTGATGCTGTGTCCCGTGCTCAAGAGCAGATCCTGGATCGTATTGAGTATTTGATGGTTGAAAAAGGTTTAGCTGCTCACCTTAAAGGTCAATCGCTTAACTTCCTTAATACTTGGAAACGTCTGCGTAATGATCCTAATGGATTGAAAGCCGCAGCTCAAGCCAGTAAAGCTTCTACGGAAGAGTACTTGGCAGGTATTGTTGACAGTGCTAAGACTTTTAGGCAATCTATGGATACTATTTCCAAGGAACGTCCTGAGTTTTTGAAACCTCTTATCCATGCTTATGAGTATACTGATGGTGACATCAATACTATGGCTAAACTCCATGAGTTTGCTAACCAAAGCTTGGGTCGGATTGACAAAGCATTCTACGACAACAAACCTGAGATTCCTAACCAGATTGTTCAGGGTGCCTGGGCAAACATCTATAACTCTGTGTTGACCAGTTTTGGTACGCCTTTGCGTGCTGCTCTGGGTAACTCTGTGTTGATGCTGACTAAACCTCTGTCAGTGTTCGCCGGTGCTGCGTCGTTTGGCGACACCAAGACACTGCAACGTGGTTGGTATCAGTATTCTTCCTTTATGGATACGTTCCAAAAAGGATTCAAGCACATGGGTGATGTGTTTAAAAAGGCATCGACTGATCCTAACTCTGTTGGTTACATCATGCGTGATGACCTTGTTCTGAAGAACGAGCAAACTATGGAAACTCTTCGTGAGTACGCCTTGGCTGCTGAAAAGAGTGGTGAGTCTGGACCCCTAGCTCTGTATCACATTGCTGAGACCCTGCAAGATGTTGGTAACAACCCTATCCTTAGGTTTGGTGCTAACGCTATGACGGCTCTCGACGGTTTTACCCGTGCTGTGATTGGTAATGCAGAGGCACGTGGTCGTGCTTTTGATCAATTCCAAAAGAGTGGTAAGACACTGAGTGGTGATGAGCTTAAGCGTATTTCGGACAATCTTTACAACGATATGTTTGACAACACTGGGATGATCACTGATGAAGCAGTTGAGTACGCTAGTCGTGAGATTGCTTTGAACCTTGATAATCCTGCGGTTAAATCTATTAGCAGTTTTATTGACCGTAACAAATTTATGAAACCCTTCCTGATGTTCCCCAGAACGTCAGCGAACATGATTACGATGACTAACAAGTTTAGTCCGATTTCATTGTTCTTGGAAGATTACAATAAACTGGCATTGCCTGGTCAGAAGTTTACTGCTGATGAAATTGAACGTATTCTTCAAAGCAAAGGTCTGCCTGTAACTGAAGAAGCTTTTAACAACCTGCGTGCTGAGATTCGTGGACGTAAGGCTATTGGTACTGCTACCATTATGGGTGCATCCTGGTTGTTTATGAATGATCGCCTGCACGGTAGTGGTCATTTTGACAAAGAACGTCAACGTGTTCGTCGTCAGCTTAACTGGCAGCCTCGCAGCTATAAAGGTTGGGATGGTAAATGGTATAGCTATGACGGTCTTGGTCCTATAGCTGATTTCCTGGCATTGACTGCTGACATAATGGATAACTTTGATTCTGTCAGTGATAATGATTTGGAAACTAGCCTTAACAAGATGGGATTCTTGCTGGCTGCTAACCTGACTAACAAGTCTATGCTTGCTGGTTTGGAACCGATGAACGATGTGTTGACCGGCAACCCAGCAGCTATGAGCCGTTGGGGTGCTAGTTTTGCAAGTTCTTTGGTACCGTTGTCCGGTTTCCGTAATGAACTTGGTAAAGTCATTGCTCCGCAACTGCGTGAGCTTGATCAAGAGTTCTTCCAATTGCTGCGCAACCGTAACAAGTTTTTAGATGTCGTGGATCCTAAGGGTGCACTGCCTAATGCTTATGACTGGATTGACGGAGAACCTATTGGCTTTACTGAAAACTTCTTTACTAGGGGTTGGAATGCTATTATGCCAATGAAAGTATCTGATAGCATCACTCCTGAACGTCAGTTCTTAATTGATATTGAATTTGACTCACGTCCCACCTTCCAAACTAATGGACAAGGTGTTCAGTACACTCCACAAGAGCGTTCTGAGTTGTTTAGTATCATAGGTAAACAGGGTTACTTTAAACAGCAAATTCAACGGCTGATGAAGTCTAAACCTGCTAAAGAATGGCGTGAAGCTATTAATCAACAGCGTGCTAGTGGTCGCCCTGTGAAGTCAGAACTTTGGGATAATTTGTACAACGAGCTTGATATTTATCTGCGTGCTGCTAAACGCATGGCAGAAGTTGAGCTTAGCAATTATCAAGAAATCCGTCGTCGTCAGTTTGAAACTAAAGCTGGTGACATCCAACAACGTCGTGGTGAATCTCCTACGTTCCCACTTACTAACAAATAATCCACCCATTCCCATAATTACGTAACGTAATGGCAACTACTGAAAACTTTTTTACTGGGGATGGTTCAACCACATCCTATAATTTAACATTTGAATACATTGATGAGGCTGATGTAAAAGTCAGTCTCAATGGTTCAACTACAACTGCATACTCTTTTGCCAACGCTACAACGATCCTGTTTAACACTGCACCTGGTAATGGTGTAGCGATCAGGATTTACCGGGACACGGATATTGATGCATTGAAGAGCACGTTCTTTGCGGGTTCTTCTATCCGTGCTCAAGACCTTAATCAAAACTTTGAACAGAACAACTTTGCTGTTCAAGAGATTAAGAATTACACTTGGGACAACGAGACCGATACCATCCATAGTGACGAAACGTGGGTTAGTTCTGATACTCAGATTGCTACCACCGCTGCTATGGATGCGCGGTTCCAAGACGAAGCAACCGAGACCATTGAAAGCACGGAGACATGGATTAGCGATGATAATCGCGTCCCTACTACTCTTGCTTCTGACAACCGTGTAGACGGTAAGATTGACACTGCTATCGAAGGGGACATCCTCATTGATGGCACTGGTCTTACTAAGTCTGCTGCTGGTGGTCAAATAACTTTAGGTATTGGTGCCAACTCTGTTGACCTTGACCGTATCAAAAATGAAGATATTGTCACGTATGCTGAACAGAATGCTGGGTCTCCTACTTGGGATAGTGATAGTCGGATTCCTACAACTTATGCTGCTGCTAAGCGATTTGACACCCTGGTTCAAACGTCTACTCCAACCGGTTCCGACTGGGAAGTAGGTAAAACCTGGCTTCAAAATGACGCTAATCTAACGCTTTCTATTTGGAACGGTTCTGCGTGGCTAGGTCTCGCCTCTGGTGGTACGTTTACTAACCAACCTAAGGTTGTCTATGTTGACGCCACCGCTGGTGATGACAACAATGACGGTCACCGTATTAGCCGTCCTAAGCAAACTATTAAAGCTGCTGTCAACCAAATCAACGCTGATGCCACCTACGGTGATGGCAGTGTTGTCGTGGTTGCACCTGGTACTTATCAGGAAGTAGCACCTATTGATATTACTAAATCAAGCGTTTCTATTATTGGTACGTCACTTCGTAGTTGTATTGTACATCCTACGGTTGCCACTGAAACGAATGTTATGTTCCGTGTTAACAGCGGTTCTTACATCCAAAACATCACCTTTACTGGCATGAA
>Ga0209929_1000699_pt1 | contig 12342 bp, 18 predicted proteins | sample SalPon2_C_H2O_MG_2_FD_185731 | JGI IMG/M metagenome (GOLD analysis project Ga0209929, IMG submission 185731) | Salt pond water microbial communities from South San Francisco under conditions of wetland restoration - Salt Pond MetaG SF2_C_H2O_MG... ... | reverse complement strand
TGGGCATTTTGATGTGGAACTTGAATTCCACCATCTCGAAAGGCGTCGTGTGCCAGTGGCGAAGCAAGTATCGGAGGAGTCCTCGGTCTCCTCGTGAGGTCTTAGTCCCATCTCCATACGAGACTCTTGCTGCTTGGACGATTGAGGTGTCCAAATCTTGTCTCGGCATGTGATCAACCAATCGTACAAACCCATGGTCCAAGACATCTTTTTGCGACATGTTATAAACTAAGTTCCCCTCAAATCCTTAACTAAGTCATCGATGTTTCTATAGTACCTTTTGAGATCTTTCATAAATCTTTTCGTCTTCATATGTTCTTCATCATTCAGGTATATCCACGCCAAGTTTGACTTTGAATACTTTGTCCTCTTTTGATTGTCATTGGGTTTACGCGCCACTAACTTTGTAGTTTTCTTGGGCTTTTTTGTAGCCTTAACTTCTACACGATTCACAAAACTGAGTGCCTGCATGACAGTGTCGGCAAGATCATCTTTCTTCTTTGACTTGAGGAATGTGTCCAACCAATGGGCATTTGTGGGACTTGATCGAATAAACTCTTCACATCTCTCAATGGAAACTTTCTTTCTTTTGAGATACTGCGACTTCCCAGGTCCCGCAACATCGGGCACCTTGTGGCGTGCGTCATAGAGGATCGTCTCAGCTTGGGGACATTTAATGATAAAATAGGCGTGAAGAAAATGCATTACAGAAATCATCTTTTTATTGCGATCTGGTTGCTTCTCAATGAGGATTGTCTGGGCGGTGAGAACCCAAGGCCTCTCGTCTAAGTGTTTTCTCAATGATACATAGATACCATCTTTGTGTTCAGGTGGGACACCAGAGACATCCCATTCCTCCACGAGGTTATTTGTTTCATTGAGTAAGCACATGGCTAAGTTCCGAATACCGACATCGATACTCAGAATCATTAAATTAGAGGATCTTTATATCTTTAACTTAAAGACTTAATAAAAACTTAAACTATGTGGTGTTGGTGGTGCTGTCACACCTTTGAAAGTGATGCACTAAGTATGCCCTATAAATACGATGATCTCAGAAATAAGTTTTATACATCCGGAAATTATTGTTCATGGAGTTGTGTAAAGTCTCATGCGATTGATAAATATGGTGTTAACAAAGGAAGTATTGTTTGCGGAAATATAGTATTAATGCGAAAAAAACTATACAATCAGATTGGTTCAGTAAAGTGTGCTCCAAATAGATTCAAACTTAAAGAGTTTGGTGGTGACATGACGATTGAGGAATTTAGAAAAAATCAAACAATTGATACATGTGAACGTAAAGAAGTCGCCACATCTCCATATGTGGATAATTTGATACCCATTATTTCAAACACAAAAAAGATGGATGAAATAAAGAATGCAACAGCACCGAATAATGCATTAAAATTAAAAAGATCAAAACCACCCAAAAGAAATCACAATGACCTAGAATCAGCCCTTGGACTTATTATTACGCCTAAAACCTAACATTCTATGTTGTTTATTTGTAGCTATGGATGGTGGCAGATACTTTGTTTTTTTGCTATGTACCCATTCTTCTCCATTATGGGCAATCCACTTTAAACCAATCTTTTCTATCGCTTTCCTACATAAGACACATGGAAGTGAATTACCATGACCATAACAGGTCTTGCGTTCAACTATAAGTTCTCCATATTTCCTATGTACCCAACTTTGAAATTGATGTGGTTTATTTCCTCTTTTGAGGCACTCTCTAAACAATGTTTTGATGAGTCTCCTTTCTGCGCAACATATGCAATTACTTTGTGCCTTTACAGGCTTTTTTGACATGTAACTTTCAACGATATAATATCCCATCAGCAACAGTTGTTACAGGTTGAACCCGGATATACAAATGCGCACTGTTCGCACTCGTTAAGAATGATGACGTTCTTTTTCTTTGGTACAAGTCCTTTTGAAAACCTTTCAAGCTCTTTTACTGTATATAGTCCGTATTGAATAATAACCTCCAGAGGAGGAAACTTCATTCTGTTATACATACACACCAAATCCTTAATTTGGTTTCATGCAGCATGAAAAAAGAGCTTGCTTGGCCTTAAGCATACTCGCAAATCCGTCAACCATGGCTGGAACGAGTCCCTTGAGAGCAACTTCAAACTCACTGTCATGTTCGGAATCGCCATCAATTTCACCAATAAGATGGTTCAAGAGGGCGATCACCAACTTCTTCTTTTGTGGACCTTCGAGGTTCTTGAACTTCGAGGCCATTGTCATCAACTTCGCCACAATTGGTGGAATATCCTCCTTTTGGAGTCCGTCACCGAGATACTCTCGCTTGATGTCTTCAACCATAGTGATAACACCTTTGGCGTCAATTTTGCCTGTAAATTTTTCCAAGATCGCGTCCATTTTATAATATTGACATAGATTAAAAATGGATGCGAATAACCTGGTCGCGGCATTTGCCTTTGGTATCGGTTTTATTCAAATGTACCACGACTATATGCGATCCGATGAAATGGACGAAAAGTCAAAGAATGCTGTTCTGATGAGCCTTCTTGCAAGTTGCCTTTGGCTCATATATCAATCGCGAAAATACGGTATGAACTTTACAGTCGCGTATACTGGCCTGGGTCTTCTTCTCCAATTGTACCTTCTCAACAAGATATTGGTTAAAGAAAATGAGAGAGATCAAAACAAGAAAGAATGATTTCAACATTGAGACAACCTGTTTTAATTCCAAAGAAAACACGAAAAAGATGTGTGACAGTCTCTGCAAGAAAAACAGACTATCCCAAGTTTGCCGAAGCTGTCAATGGTCGAGCTGCCATGTATGGAATGGTATTTGGTTCTACAAATTGGGCTATCACGGGCATGAATGTGATTGACCAATTGTACTATCCACCAACTGCAGCTATCACTATTTTGTCGAGTGCTCTAACAGTGTACACAATGCATGATATATGGTCTAAAGTTCCTGATGAGACTTTTGAGCGATATGCAGCTCGCGACTATGGTCGAGTTGCAATGTTTGTAATGACTGGTATGTTTCTGGCGAGCTTACCATTGCACTAACAAATTCTAACATCCGAACCTTTTCGTCCATTGTAAATGTTCCTGCCCTACGCATCACGTAGGCCAAGAGCATTACGAGCACATATATATTTTGAACTATGGGCTTCATTCTATATTATCGTAAAAAAAGAATGGCAAAAAGCATCAAAAAAATGAAAATTCCAACACTCACACGAGCATACCGTTCTTCACTTGGTACTATTTCGTTACACTTTCGTGTCCAGTTTGTAATTGCAGCGCTGCCAATAACACCCATGAGTGCGTAAAGCATTGTAAATGCTCTGGCTTCGCCATTGACGAATTTTGTTATCATGAGCGTAAATGGAATTGCAAATCCTACTACTGTTGAAATACCTAGATACATATCAAATCTCTTCTGTACTTCATCACCCTTTATAGAATCACATCTTGAAAATATATCTCGACCCATCGATGTTACAAATATATTTAACACGGCGAGAACCGTGAGGTACATTATGGTACCCCACGAGACTTCAAGGTCAATTGTACCAGTTGCAACGTCACGAGCTCGTTCGTAAAGATTCGACACACTTGACATTTATAATACTTATAGAAATTATTCCAAGTCAACTTAAATGAAGTTACCCGAGGTTGTCTTTGTCAAACACTGTCCCAATTTGGCACCTGAGAGAAAGGTGTTTCTCGAAGAGCACCTGAAAGAGAGAGTACCAATCAAAGATGTGCGATGGATTGAGGATTATAATCATGATCACCCATTTGTTGAGTGGCTCAACGCAAAGTACAGCCTCCCATATGGCCCGAAACTCACGAGCAACTTTGTAAAAGCTCTCATGATGATGAAACAAATGGTTGATGAAAATATCGAGAGTGCTCTTCACATGGATGACGATGTTTGTTTTCACGCCGATTGGATTAAATATTTTGAGAGTATTCCCGATGACATAGAAAGTGTGGGGTTTCTCAATATGGGAACATCACCATTTTTCAATTTAGGTCCTAAAATGGGTGAACTTTACCAACTTCCCAACAATGGCGGATGTGAATGTGTCTGGTTATCTCTGGATTTTGTCAAAAACTTTCTTCAAAATCTCAATTTAGACGAAGCGGCTGACATAGTTGTTTTTGGATTTATGACAGCGAATAAGAAACCAATGCTTAATATGCCTTTGTGCCATCAGACATCGAATATAGTGAGGGTAAGTACATTGGATCACGAAACCCGTAAGTCTTCGAATTGGATGGCATATGTTAAAAATTACAAAAATCTTCCCAAAGTTGATTTCAATAAACTCCTCGAGGACTTCAAAGAGTTTGAAGAAAAAAGGCAAAAGGTCGAAGATAAGTTTGAAGAAATCTATGGAAAGAGGGTACATATCAAAAATGTCAAATATGTGCTCAACAATGATCATGACAATCGTCTAAATATCTTGGAGTACAAGCTAATTGAAGATGAAGTGGATGTTTGATCGTCCGTAAGCACCCGCACTATATCCAAAGGTTGAGAGGTCCGTAAGATCTTGATTCCCAGCGGTTATGTAAAGATGTTTACATTTTGCCAACAAAAACCAGTCCAAGTAGCATGCGTACCTTTGTTCCTTCGTAACATCGTAGTTCTTGAGTGTGTCACACTTGTATGTGAGAACAATGTCATGCTCAAGAGTTACAATTTTATCTGGAAACTTCTGTTTGAAGAGGTCTTTCACTTCCTGACTGTCACTCGCCAAAAAGAACTTTGCATCCGTCTTTTCGACCACCTCTATGAATTTTTCAAGGGCTGTGTCTTTCGCGAAGAATGCTTTTTTGATTTCACCATTTTCGTTCGTACCATGGCATCCCATGTCCTCAGAATCTTTTGAACACGCACCGCGTCTAATGTGAATTCCGTACTCAAGACCATGATCATACTTTTGAATGAGCTCTCGGAGTTCCTTGTTCGGTTTTATAATTTGTGGTAAATTTGAATGAATGTGATGAAAATATGTCGGATTTATGATAATCTTTTGTTCAAATTTATCTTCATTTGGGTCATTGGTGATTTCAAAACCACTGAACTCCACACCCCTGTCAACATCCATAAGACTTTTATAGGCTCGCGGCTTCGGTGATCTGAATACAAGGTCGGATAAACATAGAGCGACATTACCCCACCCCATTGAACCTGGGAGATAGAAGGTTGTCATTATATGGTTATGATCGTTTTATTCTTTAATGAAATTTATAAGATCTTCTCGAGTTTTCTTTTGTGACCATCCAAGATTCTTAAGTTTTTTAGAGCAAATGTAGTACCTCCTATCATTGAATGGTCTATCGTTCACATATTCAATCCAGTCGTCATAGTTTTGTGTACCTGTGATAGTCTCAATCGCGAGGTATGTGACTTCAGTCACAGTAAGTTCATGATCCGATGCAATGTTGTATATTTCACCTGGGACGCCCTTCTTCCATACAACTTCGACCGCATCAACGACATCCTCGACATGCATAAAAGCTCTTTTAATGTCTGCACAACTTTTACCATGGATCGTGCACTTTTTACCCTCCCTCAAAAGTCGTTTAAATTTGGGAATGAGCTTTTCTGGATACTGATTTGGACCATAGACATTATTGCATCGAATCGTTTTAATGTTCATCTTGAAAGACTCTATATAGGATCGTACAATCATTTCAGCCGCTGCTTTGGAGGCTGAGTATGGATTTGTTGGACGAAGAACACCGGTGTCCTCTGTGAAAGGTACATCCGTCTTAGATTCACCATAGACTTCATCCGTACTAAAATGTATAAACTCAACATTTGGTATATAACGACGACACGCTTCAATAAGAACGTGTGTCGCGTGTGTATTATCAAGTGTAAAACTGAGTGCGTTTTCAAATGAATTGTCTACATGACTCTGCGCCGCAAAGTGAAATACATAATCAAAGTTGTATTCTCTAATGAGGTTTTCAATAAGTTCGGCATTTCCTACATTCCCCTTTATAAATGTCGCCACACCGGGTTCCACATTCTCAATATTTGAACAATAATCCATCTTATCGATGTTAACAAAGTGAATCTCAGGGTATCTCTTTTTCATTATATTCAAAAAATTGGAGGCAATGAACCCACATCCTCCAGTAACCAATGCTGCGGGCATTTATATACTTAGTGAAAGTATTTACCTCGTTTTTGTGCGGCAAAATTTTTGAGAAGGGTACACACTCGGTCGACGTCTTCAAGGGTAAGACCGTGATGGGCACCCAAAAGGAAGCCGTTTTTCATGATAGTATCGGCATTTTCAAAGTCACTTAGGTACTCTCTAAACGCTGGATGTCTCGTGATGTTCCCTGCAAAAGTGACACGGGTCTGGACATCATTTGCTTCCAAAAAGTTCACCAGTTCAAGGCGATGTGGGCACTGAAGTGGAATTGCGAGCCAATTGGGTTGGACAGAGTCATCTGGGAGGGTATAGTACGAACAATCCTTGAGATTTTCCAAGTATCTTTCAATCATTTGTCGTCTTATCCGAAGAAACCCATCTAACTTGTCCAATTGTACAAGACCAAATGCGGCATTCATCTCACACGCCTTAAGATGATATCCAGCGACGCCATAGAGAAACTTCCAATCATATGGAATACTATCCACAGAGTGATTGAAGCGTTCACTTGGTTCCTCGATGTTATCACCGATACGACCCCAATCACGAAACATCACAGCCCTCTTGAGATGTTCTTCGTCATTGAACATAACCATACCACCTATACCACCCGCAGTAATCACATGACTCGCGTAGAAGCTTGTCGTTGAGATGTCTGTACACTCTGTCCTGGTGATAGTATCCGCGGAGTCCTCAAAGAGTGTGACACCCGGGAAAGCTTCGCGAATCGCCTTCCAATCTGGAACATTTCCGATGAGATTTGGGAGGAGGATACACTTTGTTTTCGGAGTAACGACAGTCTTCAATTGTTCCACTGTGGGGACATAAGACTGGAGGCCGACATCACAGAACACGGGTTTGAGACCAAGCTGCATGAGAGGTGCAACAGTGGTTGCGAATCCACACGCCGGCGTCACGACTTCGGAACCCTTGGGAAGGTTGAGAGCACAGAGTCCCAAAAGGATTGCGCTACTCCCCGAGTTTACAAAAAGTCCATGCTTCTTTCCGAAGATGTCTGCCACCCTCCTTTCAAATTCCACAGAACGATCACCAAAGCCAGCGAGCCAGCCATCGCGAAGGCAAGCCTCAACGGCTTTAATTTCTTCTTCTCCATATGATTCAAACTTGTTTGGGGCATACCAGACTTTTTTTGGCATTCTATCTTGATATGTTTCAATACTTTTAAGTAATCTGTATCTGGACAAATGTGAAATATGTTGTGTGTCACACCCCGGAGAGCTTTTATACCATGATCAGAGTTTTCAAATCCAAAAATTTCTTTGTCACCTTCACCATATAATTTAAGAGCTAATTCATAACATTCTGAGTTGGGTTTGGGTTGATCATAGTCTTCCCTCACAATCCAATTTTTGAGTTTATTGAGAATTGGTACCTTTGACCTAAAATGTTCAACTACCCGACGATCTGTGTGTGTTACAACAGCATGTTTGATATTGTTATCCACAATGAAATTGATAAACTTATCAACATTCTTCATTGTTTCAATATTCTCAAACTTGCACATTTCAGCAATTTTTTCTTGTCTCAATTCTTTGTCTGTAAGAAAGTCATTATATTCACCAGTTGTTACAACCCTTTCAACAAACTCAGGTGTCTCATCAAGAACTTTAGCCCACGCCTGGTAGTGAAGATGGTCACTGTTTAAGAGAGTACCATCCAAGTCAATGAGGAATATCATCTCATTTAAAGTGTTCATACAACTTTAAGTAAAATGAAGAGAGTCTGTGTACTCGGTGCTGGTGGATTTATTGGTAAGAATTTACTTAGAGATACAAATTGGGTGGGTCTTACTCGACATGATCTTGACCTTACAGATCAAAAGGCTGTCGAAGAGTATTTCAGTAATCACGAATATGATGTTGTCATTCACTGTGCGGTCATGGGTGGAAGTCGTCTTGTCACAGATGATGGTTGGGTTACCCACAAAAACCTTCTTATGTTTGAAAATGTTGTGAGAGTATTCAAAGGAAAGTTGTTGTACTTTTCAAGTGGTGCGGCACTTCGAGGTACACCACCCACTGATCCATATGGTCTCTCAAAATGGCTCATTGATAGACGCATAGAGACGATTCCTAGTGCACATTCACTGAGAATATGGGGGTGCTACGGACCCGGCGAGCTTAAGACACGTTTCAGTGCGGTGTGTAAGAGGGAGGGGCATGTCGTTATCGATCAAGACAGATATTTTGACTTCATCGATGTCGAAGATGTTCGTAAAGTTGTAGGAGAATATGTGAATGATGTCAGACACGAAAAGGAATATGACCTTGTGTACCCAGAGAAGTTACTTCTTTCCCAATGGGCGGAGCGGTTTGGTGCTACATGGGAAATCGTAGATAATTCAAGGATGGGAGAAAGTTATTGTTCTACTTGATCCATTTTATCTTGATATTATTTGGATTTTTTAAACCGAGAAAGTCAAGAATATCTTGTTCGAATTTTTCAGTTCCAATATCTTCAAATTTTAATACTAGTAGTTTTCCAGGTTTATCTTTGAAATAGTTCAAGACTTTGTGATTGTGGACTTCGTACACCATACGAAGACGTTCTTTGTATTTGTCGTCATACCGTTCATTCACGCCCAGAACGGCGGCATTACCCTTACTGCTAGCTATAGGCAGTAGACATGCATCATGTTTTTTGTAACTATTGACGAATGATTCCGTTTCTCTGATACACATGATAAACTTGGAATCATCATATGTTTCGTTAATATACTTGTACATTCCAAAGTAAGGAAAATCTCTCCCGATCATATCATCATTCTCCTTCAAATACTCATAAATTTTTGGATTATTAACGGTACCATTATGACATGATGTTCGCATATCATCCGGTGTAATTAAGAGATCTCCATCACCAACTTTACAATGTGTAGGATGAGTGTGAAGATCTATGCTTCTACCAGCGTATGCACTGTAACCAGAAACATCATGTATAAAATCACCAATACTTCTGGATGCAGTTTTAAAAAACCCACAGTAAATAATTTTCATGATCTTATATTATCTTATAAAACAGACACTTTAAGTAGATTATATACCCTAAAAATTTTGATGCTACACACAAACTTGGTAAGACTTATATAAAGATTAGATAGTCCTTCATATAAATGAAGCTTCTCGATTGCTCTCTCCGCGACGGTGGCTATGTCAACGATTGGTTCTTTAACAAGGAGCAAGCAAGGGCGTGTTACAATGCAGTAAAAGATTGTGGTATTGAGTACTGTGAAGTCGGATTTCGTCGAACAGTGCCATCTTCTGGGCCGTGGTTTTACACACCCGAGTCTCTCGTGAATGAAACATTCAAAGATATCGTTGTACCCGAGTGTAAATTAGCTCTCATGGCTCAAATGGGAACATTTACGATTGGTGACTTTCTTCCGCGATCTTCATCTCTCATAAGTATGGTGAGAGTTCTAGTGGCATACCACTGTAAAGACCAAGATGATACGAAACTAAATGTAGAACTTTTGGAGAATACTGTAAATATGTGCCATAAACTCAAAGATCTTGGATATGAAGTATGTATAAACATTGGTCGTATTGACAAGATGAGCGAAGAACAAATCAAACAAACTTGTAAAATTATTAAGGATGCACCAATTGAATATTTTTACATCGCGGATACTTATGGTAATCTTGGTATTTACAAGATGAGAAGTATCTTGGATACAATCAAAAAGTACTATAGTGGTGCAGTTGGCTTCCATGCTCACGACAATTTGAGGAATGCATCCGTCAAGGCAATTGATGCACTTTATAATGGTGCCAATATAGTTGATGTTACTTTTGGTGGTTTTGGTCGTGGATCTGGAAATGCAAAGACTGAGTATGTTCTTGCACATATGGAAACTAAAGGGAACTACAAGCTCCTCCCAGCCCTCATCTATTCTGATAAATGGGTAGAGTCATACAAAAAGTCCGGTATACCATATCTTCTCTCTGGTATAAAATCGATGCATGTCAATTACGCAATTGAAGTAATTGAGAAACATGAAGATTTGACGATTGAGAAAGTCTATGAAGTATTCAATAAAATCGTAGAAGCGAATAAGCACAATTTCTATTCTTCGGAAGTTTTAACCCAGACATTGTGAAAGTGTGGATTATTTTCATACTTTGGATGAGGAATGGTAAACACGCGCTTAAATCCATTTTCTTCTAAAATGTGATCAAGCTTTTCATATTTTTTCATCATTTCTGACCATGGAATACCATCTTGCTCATAAATTAATACACGCATTTTTGCCAAGGACTCCACATTCTCCTTGACAAAATTGTAAAAAAAACCTTCACAATCGGCAACGACTGCGTCAAACTTTACATCATACATTTTTTCAATGTCATGGAGTGTTTTGTTTTTTACATTCGGTGTTTCCGATGGTTTTGTGTATGTACCATATTCATGGAAATCAAACTTTGGATCTATAAACTGCAGTTCGCATCCATGTTCAGAAACGATTCCATTGAATATGTGAAACTTTCCTCCATTTTCCTCTCTGTTATGAAGAAGTGCTTCTATCACCGATGGGTCTGGTTCGACGGCAACATGTTTGGTTGGGTCTTGAAGAACTTCCGAAATGACGCACGACACCGTGCCATACCTCGCACCGAGTTCTAACACTTGGGCATCCCTTGGTAAATATGTTCTTACCAAAAACTGTTCTTCCTTTTCATAATCTGTATTTGCTGGATTTCCTTCACGATCAATGAATCCCATCTACATTATTTAGAGATGATGACTTTAAACTCGTGTCACAAACATATTTTCTTTGAGAAAGTCATCGTCGAGGAATGGTGCCATTTCCTCATATGGCATGTTCTTGAATGTTCCGTCTGGAAGTGGTTTATTCGAGAGTCTCGGATAGCGTCCCTGGGTATTACACACAATTTCAACAACCAATGGTCCATCTGTGTGTGACAGATAACTTGTGTCATCATCTTCTTCAACCCTGTGATAAGGCACATCATATGCTTTTGCAACCTTTTCGATATTACAGAATGAAAGGTCACTATTTGGTGTAGTTCCAAACTCTCTTTTGAAGACCATATTTTGTGTGATTTGGATAGCACCATATCCACCATTATTAAATACCATGATGGTCACTGGTAAATTGTGGTGCTTCAAAGTTTGTAAATCTTGAATATTATACTGGAAAGAGCCATCACCAACGATAGCATATGTGCGTTTTCCATGAAATGCAGCACCCATAGCTGCGGCGACTTCATAGCCCATATCACCGTGACCACTTGTTATGAATCGGTCACCATCTTTGTATTTGTGAGCATGCCATCCAACACAGTAGATAGAACCCGAGGACATGGTGATCACAGAGTTTCCATCTTTTTCATTGAAGAATTTATTCAGATGACGATACGGACACACAAGAGGCCCATTTTTATCTGGAACTTCATCACTCCATAACTTCTTCCATTCCACATTTTTTTGAATCCACTTTAAGTTCCATTCAACTTTTGGTAATTTCAAGTCAAAGAATGTCTTTAGCTCCATATGAAGTTGAATGTCCATCTTTTTCTCTTCCATAAACTCACTTTCATCAATGTCCAAGTAAACAACTTTTGCTTCTCTCGCAAACAAGTCTCGTCTGTAACCCGTTATGTTTTTTGAAAACCTCGAGCCAAGGCACAACACGAGATCTGCATTTTGAATTGCAAAGTTACCCGATCTGTTTCCGATGAGACCCACTTTACCCACGTAGTCATCACCCAAATCACTTCCAAAAAATGTAACAACATATGGAAGATTGTGGTACTCTACGAACTTTCTAAATTGTTCTCGTGTTTTTGACGTGTGAATACCATTTCCAGCCAAAACAATTGGTCTCTCGGCTTTCGACCACACATCCAAAAACTCTCGCGGAAGTACCTGCATAGACTGTACATCTACTGGCACTGAGAGCCAAACTGGACCCAGGCGCCCAGTTGTGAGATTCTTGTAGCACTCTTCAAGGACTTTGTGGGTATCTCGTGGATCTGTGAGTTCCACAGCATACTTTGTGATACCTTTGACACAGTCCACAATGTTACAATCTGAACCGAAATAGCCACGATCTTTGCCACCACGAGAACGAATGTTATCTTTACTTTGCACCTGACCACTTATGAAGAAGACTGGAACA
>Ga0209929_1000693_pt1 | contig 12401 bp, 4 predicted proteins | sample SalPon2_C_H2O_MG_2_FD_185731 | JGI IMG/M metagenome (GOLD analysis project Ga0209929, IMG submission 185731) | Salt pond water microbial communities from South San Francisco under conditions of wetland restoration - Salt Pond MetaG SF2_C_H2O_MG... ... | reverse complement strand
CAACAATTACCGCTATGGAGGTGATCCCATAATGGATCTTGGTTTAATTCTAGCTAAAGAATATGCAGATAAGCTTTGGACGCTTATTGGAAATGACTATGAAGATTTAGAGTGGAAAGACTCTTCTCCCAAGCCAACACTAGAAGATCTTGAAGCTTTGTGGCCAGGGGTACAGTTATCATCGAGCAAGCACAAGATCGATGAACTTAGAAGATTAGAGTATCAAAAGGTTTCAGACCCACTTTTCTTTGCATATCAAAGAGGAGAGGCAACAGAGCAAGAGTGGCTTGATGCCGTTCAAGCAGTTAAAGATAAATACCCCAACCCGTATTCAGCTTCCTCACAGGCATAAAGGTTAACAAACTTATAAAAGATTTGCTATAATAGTAAAGGCTGAAAGGTACTTTTTAGTATGGCATTAAACTTCCCCCTAAATCCAGCAGACGGGCAAGAGTACGAAAACTTCGTGTGGGTAGAATCAATTGGTGCGTGGCAATTTTCTGCACCCATTGGTTTAAATAATCTAACAGACGTCGAAGCCTCTGCCCCAAATGCTGAGGATCTGCTATACTATGATGGTACCCAGTGGGTAAATGCTTCACCACAAGATCTGAACGTCGGAGGCGCAGATGTGGGAGCACTATTTTGGATGTATGCGTAGGTAAAAATGGCAGAAATTGTACCAAAGCTTCTTTATATTGGTAATCTTCAGATGGGAAATGCATATACTGCCCCATCGGCAAGCGGAAGCTATGCAATTGTTAAATCAATCAACGTTTGCAACACTGGTACAGCCAATGAGACTTTTACCGCAAACTTAGTTTTGCCAGGAAATACTAATGGTGTACAAAATAAAATCTTGGCTGATGTTGTCCTAAGTGGAAGCAATACATTTTCTTATGAAACTTCTATCGTTGTTCCAGCAGGATCTAGCATTTATCTGTCTCAGCCAACCAACAATCTTACATTTACAATTAGTGGGGTAGAGTATAATGTCGTTTGAGTTTCTTAATCAGGGCCAGAGCAGTGATATTCAGGTGGTCACCCCTGAGGCCACATTTATTGATCCAGTATCTAAGATTCGTGTATCGAATCCATCAAACCTAATTGACACCGACTTTGAGTATGGTCTTCAGCCTACCAAGTGGGAAACAGTTGAAATTATTAATAATACTCCAGCCTTCTTCTCGAAGTCTGGTGACACTACGATTCCAGATATCACTGGTATTACAACTAACGCAGGTACACGAGAAATTACAGTTACTACAGCATTCCCCCACGACCTTGCTGTTGGTATTCCAATCCGTGTAGACGGCACAAAATCAATCACAGCTGATGGCTCTTATATTATTAACGCTACGCCTTCGCTAACAACTTTTACATATCTTTGTAGGGCAAACCAACCAGAAACCATCTCTATCTTTGACCTTTACACATCTATTATTACAGGTGAGTTCTTCCAGGGTTCTCAGATCAGTATCGACGATGCAGAGGGTATTGTTACAGATGCCGCTGGCCCGATCTCAACTCTTACAGTTAAAACAAAGAACAAGCATGGGTTTGGTCTTAACACACCATTCTACTTCCTAAATCTTAACTCTACTATTTCTCAAGAGTTTGACTCTAATAACAACTCGTCCGTGTCCTTTGACCCCACAAACAGTGCTACCGCTCAAACTTTTGACGGTTCAAACACACAGCTAAAGACACCAATTGATTTAAGTAATAGTGCCACGTCATCTCTATATGAAGCAAGCATTTCCTCAAGTAACGCTACAGATAGAACATTTACAGTAACATTCCCTCAAGGAGCAACAGAAGAGTGGCTTAATATTAAAGAAGGCGACCCCCTCTACCACAGTATTAACGCTGGGTCTGGATATTTCCAGTCAAGCCCAAGAGGTGTTGTATTCATTAAGGCAGTAGATCTTGTTGACGCAACACAGGGAACTGCAACCTTCCAGGTTTCTTCCATTCCTGGCGGTACCCCGCTACCATTGATTGCCAATATTACTGGTACCTTTAAAGTAGCCAATCAAGCAGTAACATTCCCAGGAAACAACGTAGATGCTTCAACACAGATAGCACTAGATGTTATTATTGAAGACAGCTTTATCTTTGATGGGGGTAACCAGGGATATGATGGTGAACCAGCGGAGCCACCAAATAATGACGCAACAGTGCTAGGTTGGAGTGGTACAAACATTAGCTTGTTTACCTCAGAGGGCGATTTGGACTACTACGAGGGGGCAATGCTTCTTTATACCACAGATGGCACACCTCCCACTGGTCTAACAAACAATACAACATATTTTGTAACCTCTTTCGCACCTGGAGTTAGTGCTGGCTTGTACGACATGAGTATTGCAGAATACCCTGGAGAAGCTGCTATTACCACAAACGGTTCTACAGCAACAGGGTCTCAAAGCTTCTCAAAGATTGGTGTTTCTCCAGATAAAGATATCTTGCACGTAAAAGATGCTGGCTTTATTGTTGGGGATATGGTTGAGTATATTCCACCAGGCCCAACAGATGTCTTTACTGCAAATTTCCAGCAGACATATTATTTTATTGAAACCGCTTACGACACCAGCAACTTTAAGCTTAACGACAATCCTTTTGTGCCAATTACAGCTACTGGTGGAAACACAGTAGAGGATGTTTTCTATGATGGCCGTACCTACAGAGTGCACACATTTACCTCTACAGGCACTTCTACTTTTGAAGTTCAAAACCTAGGCTCAGATCCTGAAGTTGAATTTATGGTGGTTGCTGGAGGAGGCTCTGGTGGTAACTATAACACGACTAACGCCAACGGTGGTGGTGGAGGTGGCGGTATTGTATACAAGAAAAAGCACACACTCGATCAGACTGGAGCCATCGATGTAACAGTTGGAGCTGGTGGGGCTAGAAGAACTTATCGCGTACGCGCAGCTGGTAATGATGGACAAAACTCTGCATTTGGTAACTTTGTTGCCAACGGTGGTGGCGGTGGTGGTGCAAGGTATTCTGGTGGCTACAACTCTAGAGCAGGTGGTTCTGGTGGCGGTGTAGGCTGGGAGAACACTTATTACAACGATATGCGCTACAACACTGGAGTTAGTACTCAAAGACCTATTGAAGGTGCACAAGTCTTTGGTAATAACGGTGGAGACATGGCTGTTACCTGGACTGGAGCTGGAGGTGGTGGAGCCTTCTTCATGGGAAGAATTACCCCAGTTATCGGTGGACAGGGTTCTAGAGGTGGCCGAAGTGCTATGGGTGGTTGGGGTGGTTGGGGGCAGCCATTTGATATTACTGGGCGTGTAAAGTTCTATGCTGGCGGCGGTGGAGGAGGTGCAAACTCCTCAGAGCGTGGTGGAGACGGTATGCATGGTGGCGGTAGAGGATTTGGACAAACTTCCACATACGATTATAATCAGTATGACACTACTAGCCCACCAACTGCTACAAACGGTACTTCTGGAGGTAGCCTAAGCCTTGATGCACAAGCAAACACTGGTGGAGGTGGTGGTGGAGGATCGTACTGGGAAAACAACGTTTCTTGGCGTTACCGTGGTTCTGGTGCTGGTGGCTCTGGTATTGTTGTTATTAGATATCCAATTACACCCATCCCTGACTTCGTTCCTACTATTGCAACTGGTGGAGATGAAATCAATGACGTTGTTGATAAAGATGGTCACTGGAGAGTTCACAAGTTTACAAGCACAGGCACAAGTAACTTTAGCGTAACACAGGTCGGCACTCACGGTATTGAATTCTTGGTTATTGCAGGTGGTGGCTCAGGTGGTAACGGGGGAACCACAAATGCTAACGGTGGCGGTGGTGCTGGTGGTGTTGTACACTGCACTTCTTACGAGCTTCAGAATACTGGAGATATTCCAGTAACCGTAGGTGCTGGTGGTGCACGTATTCCTTACCGTCAAGACAATAATGGTAATGAAGGTCAAGATTCTTACTTTGGTAACTTCCGCGCACGCGGTGGTGGTGGCGGTGGAGGTCGAGGATCTGGTGGCTCTCGCAACTCTACACCAGGTGGTTCTGGAGGTGGTGGGGCAGAGTATAACAATACTCAGGGTAACAACAACACTCAGCCAGCAGTTACCACTGGTGATGCTAATGGTCCAACTATTGGTGCTGCAGGTTTTGGTAACCGTGGCGCTAAGAGGTGGCAAAGATGGACTGGCGGTGGCGGTGGTGGTGCTGGAACCTTCGGTATTGACGGAAGCTGGCAAACATACCCACTCCGAGCTGGAGATGGCGGACTAGGCTATTACTCTACCATTGAAGGTGAGCCAAAGTGGTATGCAGGTGGAGGTGGAGGTGGGGCCAACTCCACAGAAAAATCTGGAGATGGCTGGCACGGTGGCGGTAGAGGTTTTGGAAGAACTACGTATTGGGATTGGAACAGCGGTTTTACCAATCAGGACAATGGTGGATTCCAAGACCCAAGAACTTTGGGAAACAGAGGATCTCTTGATGGATTACCTAACACTGGTGGAGGCGGTGGAGCAGGTACTTACTGGGAGAACAATGCTTCTAACTGGAGATACAGAGGGTCTGGAGCTGGTGGATCGGGTGTCGTAATTGTAAGATACAGACTGTCACCACCAGAATTCTTTGGTTATGACAACAGACTTATTGCAAGCGGTGGAGAAGAAAATGACATCGTAGTGTCAGACGGTAGCACAATGACATTGTACAGAACACACACATTCCGTCACGAATCAGAAGCAGCAGAGTTTACAGTCGAAAGTCTCGGTTCTCTTAGCGACCAGGTCGAGTACCTGATTGTTGCTGGCGGTGGTGGAGGTGGCTCCGACATGGGTGGTGGTGGAGGAGCTGGAGGTGTTCTTCAGGGTAAGACCACAGTAACACCAACCACTTACCAAATTGAGGTTGGTCGAGGCGGCAAGGGTCACTCTGGAAGCTACAATAATTACCCAGATCACGGAGAAAATGGATTTAATTCAAGCTTTGCTGGGCAGGTGGCTATTGGTGGTGGTGCTGGTTCAAGTGGTCACTACGGAAACAACGGTGACCGCAGAGTCGGTGGTAGCTCTAAGGAGGCTACTGATGGTGGTTCTGGTGGTGGAGGTTCCGCAGCATACCGTTCGGTATCGCTAGGTCGCCCACCAGGAAAGGGAACTCCTGGACAGGGTACAGATGGTGGATACGGTAAGTACACTGGAGAGTACGAAGCTGGTGGTGGAGGTGGAGCTGGCGGTAACCCAGAAGTAAACTTTGTAACTAGTACAAGAGCTGGTAATGGCGGTCCAGGAATTATTTCAGATATTCTTGGAGTTCCATACTACTTCGGTGGTGGCGGCGGCGGGGCCGCACACGACAATAGCAATAAGGCTGGTAATGGTGGTCTTGGTGGAGGAGCACCAGGAAGTCGATGGAGACAAGAGTATGAGCCATATCGCATCGGTCACGAGGGATATGGTGGAATCAACATGGGAGAACATCCTCACTTTGAAAATGGATATCATCGCAATGGTGCTAACGCTGGTGAAAACACTGGTGGAGGCGGCGGTGGTGGCTTGCACCAAGGCCGAGGCGGTAACGGTGGGTCAGGTATCGTAGTAATCAGATACCCAATTAGTACCCCAAGGAGCATAGGTTAATGGCAATTGATATTACTGGAGCTGGCACTACTGGATCTCACTATTTAAGAAGAGTAAACGTTAATCCAGAACAAAACTACGTTTACTTTAGAGACAAAGATATTCCTGCCACTCTGGTAAGCGGTGACAGTTACATCTACGCCGACGGTATTGGCTCAATTGTTGGCCTTGGAGAGCTTGTCTATGCCGAGACAACAACAAGCAGAACAGTAAGGTTTAGAGATATCAATGATGTTGTACAAGATATCACTGGGGCAACGGCTGGTGCGGTAACCCTAAACTTCCCATACCTATACAATAGTCAACTTAATGTTGGCCTTACTACAGCTTCTAACCAGGCTGTTAAATACTACACCAACGGAACTCCATTGACTGGCCTAACCGTAGGTGAAACATACTTCCTTAAAAATGTCTCTGCAGACTTCACTGGTGCCGACGAGCTTTATAACATGGACGCAGACACCCACACATTTACCTCTGCTGGCGTCACTGGTAGGGTTGGTCCAGATTATGCAACATTGCAAGCAGAATACAGCTCAGCCTCTTGGGCATCTTCATACATTACCGAAGGCGATTACCAGGGATACCAAGACTGGACCGTACCCATTTCTGGTGTTTACGAATTCGAAGCAAAAGGTGCTTCGGGCCATAACAGTGGAGTTGGTCAAGTAGGTCGCGGTGCTATCGTTAGGGGTAGGGTAGAACTAACTAAGGGTGAGCTTATTACAATAGCCGTCGGTCAACGCGGTGAGGCACCAACAAGTGGTGTAATCGGTGGTTCTGGTGGTGGTACCTTTATTGTTCGTAAAGCTGGTAATCAGCCACTATTCGTTGCTGGTGGTGGTTCTGCAAATACAGATGTTACTGGAAACTATAGAGAAGGTAAAGATGGTCAGCTAACCACTCGTGGTGGCGTAGGTGCTTTTGAGGCAGCTGGTGGTGAAGAGGGTCTCGGTGGTCCTTCTGCTGGTGGTGTATCATCTGGTGGTGGTGGTTTCTTCAGCACGGGTTCTGATTCTAACTACCAGACTGGCTCTACTTGGAGACCAACTATTTATGCCGCCCCTGGTGGTGGAGGATTTATTAATGGACTGAGCCACGATGTTTCAGACATTGGACCCGCTGGTGGTTTTGGTGGTGGTGGTGTAACAGACCAAACATTGTTCGGTCAATCTGGTGGTGGTGGTGGTTACTCTGGTGGTGCTGGTGCTAGAACTGGAGCCTCAGACTACTCTGGTGGTGGTGGTGGTTCTTACATCGATCCCCAGGCTACAAATGTTGCAACATCGAATGGTACCTATGAAGATCTTGGAACTCTTGGTGGCGAGCCCATCTCTAACATTGGTGCTTATCACACTGGAGACGGTGAAGTCACAGTAACCCTTGTACAATCATTTACTTCTGGTAACGAGCTATACCCAACTGCTCAGGACGCTGCTGACGGTACAAATAGAATTAATATCGAAGCTCAGGGTACCTCTCTCCACTCACTAATCCCAATCAATTATGACATTGATGCAGACGTTATTTACTCAACGACTCCCCACAACTTTGATGCTGGACAGGCTATTGCGTTTGACCTAGCTAACCCAAGCTCGGATATATCAACGAGTGCAGTTTACTATGTTAACTATGTTGATGACTACACCTATGGCCTAACCTATTCTCCAGCGGTAAACTTTACAACACCAATGGGTCGTTCATCTACAGATGCTGTTAGAAGAATTGTTGTTAACCTAGACCTGAACTCTCTAAATATTCCAAACCACGGATTCTTGGAAGATCAGCCAATCCAGTACGATACTGGTGGAGGTGCCCCAATTGAGCCACTCGTAAATGGTGCCACATATTATGTGGCAGAAATTATTGATATCAATAACATTAGGCTCAAAAACGCCTTGGACTCACCTCTACCAATTGACTTTACTGCAGCTGGTATTGGTTCAGATCACAGCTTTATCTTCCTAACAGTTAACACAACTGAGAACACGCTATACATTCTCAACCACGGACTTGTTTCTGGGCAAAAAGTTAGATATGATAACAACGGCGGAACAAGTGTTCCTGGAGTAACTCAAAACACAGTATATTATGTACAAAAAGTTGATGATAGTACAATTAGATTAACCACAGACCCAGACAACCAAAACATTGTCAATCTTACAGGCGTGGGTACTGGAACACACTCTTTGGTTATTCAGGCACTAAACTATGTAGACAATATCATTACTCTGCCAAGTCACGGATTCCTGCAGGGAGAGCTGGTAGAATACAGCTCCAGAGGTCAGACCGAGATCGATGGACTAACTTCTTCGCAAACATATTATGTAATCTTTATTGACGGAGATAACCTAAAGCTTGCTGCAAGTGCAGACGACGCTGAAGATGGAATCGCTATTGACTTTACAGATACCCCTCTGGGATCTGGAAGACACACCCTTACCTCTTTGAGCCAAACCCCAGATGGTATTTATACCATTAAGTCCATTCCATCAGATGACACATTCTTGGTAGAGGCTAGGGGTCAGGTGGCAGAGCTTGTTAAAACATTTAACCCCAGAGCTACAGTAGCTATTGATATTGATGCATTCTATGTACCAGGACATGGTTTTGTTACTGGAACGAAGCTACATTATGATGCTGGCGTTGGCGGTTCTGCAATCGGTGGAATTACTGACGACACAGATTACTACGTTGTACCATTTAACCAAGACTTCTTTAGGCTAGCCACCTCTGTAGAAAATGCTCAGTCTGGTGTTTACGAATCGGTTTCAGACTTTGGTGCTGGAATTACCCATTCATTTACCTCAGATCAGCTAAATGGTACTGTCGTTGGAAACGGTAGTGTATCCGTACAAGCTGGATCTATTCTGGTTAACGGTACTGGTACATCATTCTCCAAGATTCTAAAGGTTGGTGACCCATTTACTCTTTATCCACCAGATGCTGGTGCGGTATTTGGATTCACCGATGCAAATGTTGACACAGCAAACAACCGTATTAATGTGCCACACACATTTACCACTGGAGACTTCGTAAGGTTTGAAACTAATGGTGGCGTTGCTCCAACACCACTTATTAATACTTACTACTACTATGTTGGCGTTATTGACTCTAACAACTTCCAGCTATACCCATCCTATGACTCAGCAATTTCTGGGGTAGGCTTTATTACGCTTACAAGTACTGGTAGCGGTACAGAATTTACACTTAGTGCGGTTGAGCCAAGAGGTCCAATTGTTCGCAGAATTACGGCTATCGGTTCTGACACTCAGATTACTGTAGATCGTCCATACTCTTCGGCGTTCAGCCTTGTACAGTATGCATACCCAACATTCGTTTATGTACGTCCTTCTGGATACTCCCTACACAGACCATTCGATGGCGGTGTTGAGATGTCAACTGGTGCTGGAAACTCGTGGGGACAGATTATTCGACAGACTCGTAAGTACTTCCGTTACCAGTCTGGTAAGGGTATCCAGACCTCATTTGCTATCAACTTCAAGCCATCTGTCGATATCATGAGTATGAGAAGACTTAGTGCAACAACTGTAGAGTGTATTACAAGAAGGCCACACGGCCTAATCTCTGGTCTATTCATTCAGGTTGCCGAAGCACAAGACTCGACTGGAGAGCAGAGCACGGTATACAATGGAGAGTTCCAGGTAACCGTAGACCCAGTAGACCTAACTAAGTTTACTATTGTAACCAATCAAACCGTTCCAGAAGGAATTGAAGCAAGAGCTTATGGCTTCCCACAGTTCCACGTAACTTCTTGGGTCAACGGTGCATTGAGGTCTGGAATGTTCGACTTCCAGAACGGTATGTTCTTTGAGTTTGACGGTCAAAAGCTCTACTGTGTACGTAGAAGTTCTACTCAGCAAACAGCTGGAACAGTGTCAGCCCTTAGGGGTAGCGAGCTTGTGTTTGGAGACAAGACTCAGTTTACCGCACAGTTTAACGCTGGAGACAACATCGTTATGCGTGGTCAGACTTATAGAATTATTGATGTTCAAGATGATACAACAATGTCCGTTCGACCAGAGTACCGTGGAGCAACTGGTCTTGAAATCACATTTGACCCACAGACACAGATTGATGTTGGCACAAATGTCTTTACGGTCGTAAGGCACGGACTTAGTCAAAGACTACCACTCCTTTACAACTCTATTGACGGTGACCCAATTGGCGGTCTAATTAACGGTAATACTTATTACGCCGACGTGATTGATGCAAATACATTTAGATTGTTTGCAGCTCCCGACTCTGAGACCAATGTTAATATTTCTAACACTGGAACAACAAATGTACACTCATTTGTTCCAGCTAAGTCAGGTATTATCGTAACCAAGACTGTAGACACCAAGGTCCCACAGGAAGAGTGGAACATTGACACCTGTGATGGAAATGGTCCTAGTGGATACGACCTAGATCTTTCTAGAATTCAGATGTGTTACATGGACTACTCTTGGTATGGTGCTGGTAAGATTCGATTTGGATTCAAGTCAAAAGATGGACAGGTTAGATATGTTCACGAGTTTAAACACAACAACATCCTGTTCGAGTCCTACTTCCGATCTGGTAACTTGCCAGCTCGTTATGAAGTGACAACATTTGAAAACCCAACCTTTATTCCGTCACTATTCCACTGGGGTACTTCGGTCATCATGGATGGTCGATTTGACGACGACCGTGGTTATCTGTTTACCGCTGGTAGCCAGACTTTGGATGTATCTGGAACAACAACTAAGTCATTTGCTGCCGATGGTATCAACCTAACCACAAGCCTCATTACCTCACTTTCTCACGGGTTTAGAACAAACGATATCGTTCAATTCCAGTCAATTGCATCAGACGGTTTCCCAGGAACAGATACTCAGAACCCTCTAACAGAGGTTGTTGGCGAAAACACTTTGCCATACCTAACTAACAATGCTAAGTACAAGGTTCTTGTAAACAGCCAAGACCTTATCCACCTTGTTCCCGAAGATGCAACAATCTTCACCTTTGATGACTTCGATGGTGGAATTAGAACAAGGCAGGACGGTGCTACGGTAACTGTTACAGCTAAGGGTCACGGATTTACTACTGGCGACTACATTGGAGTTTACGGCTCTGACAGAATTACAAACGGTGCCGCAGAAATTACAGTTATTGATGCCGATACGTTTAGCTATCAAATCTTTGAATCAGCAGAGTATACAACTCCTGGAACATATTCTTGGACAGCCCCCGAAGGCGTTAACGAAGTTTCCGTTGTAGCCGTCGGTGGCGGTGGTGGTGGTAACCGAGGTAACTCAGTCAACGCAGGTGGTGGTGGAGGTGGAGGCCTCGGATGGAAGTATTCTGTCCCAGTTACCCCAGGAGAAAGCTATACAGTAGTTGTTGGTTCTGGTGGTAACAGAGACACCGACAACGATGGTGGATATAACTCTACAAATGGTGGAAACTCATACTTCATATCTACTGGTATTGTTGCTGGTCTTGGTGGTACTAGAGGCCAGGAGGGTTCTGGTGGGGCTGGAGGTGGCTTCGTAGGAGATGGCGGAGGTAATGGTGGTCGCGGTGGTAACTCAGACGGTGACGACGCTGGTGGTGGTGGAGGTGCTGGAGGTTACACTGGCAACGGTGGACAGGGTGGTGACCCAGATCAAAACGGAGGCAACGGTTCTGGAGGTGCTGGTGGTGGTTCGGGATCGGCAGATTCAGGCGATGGCTCTGGTGGTGGTGGTGGTGTCGGTATCGATGGTCAGGGAGCCAGCGGTCTTGGATCTTCAGAAACATCATTCTGGACAGAAGGTGGTGGAGGAGGTTCTGGTGGAGCTAATGGTACTCGTGGTCAATCACCACGTGGTGACGGTGGAGCATTTGGTGGTGGAGGTGGTGGTGCCGATAGCAATAACGACTGGGCAGGTATTGGTGGCGGTGGTGCTGTTAAGATTATCTGGGGTGCACAGACATATCCAAACACAGGTGCTCAGTTCGTAACTGACGGGGCAGATCTTAACGTTGTAATATCTGAGGTTATCAAGTTTAACAACGCTGGTAATATTCAGTACACCTACTTCTTGTACCCAGACGGATCGCTAAACAATACAACTGGTCCAAACTACCAGCCACTGCTCTCGCTAAGGCTCTCACCTTCGGCAGACTCTGGTCTCACTGGTAAACTGGGTGATCGAGACATTATCAACCGAATGCAGGTACGTATGCGTGAGATTGGTGTATCGACTACAGAGCTAGTTGAGGTAAAGCTAATTCTTAACGGACGACTTAACAACCTTGGCTTTACTAGTCAGCCAGCACCATCACTTGTTGAGCTTGTTGAGCACACTCCACAGGATACTATTTCTGGTGGAATCCAGGTGTATAACTTCCAGGCAGAGGGTGGTACCAATGGAGACAAGGCCACTACGACAGTCGATATTGATACACTGTTTGAGCTTTCAAACTCAATTCTTGGTGGAGATAACATCTTCCCAGATGGCCCAGACATCTTAACGGTCTGTGTTTCACGTCTAACTGGTAATGAAACTAGAACTTCGGCTAAGCTGTCATGGGGTGAAGCTCAGGCCTAAGAGACTAAGAAAGATAGTCTTAATTATGATAAAATGGGTTATATGGCCACTCCATTAAATGCATATGCTACTAAGGTTTTTGCAGAGCATCCTTTAGCTCTATGGGCACTCGATGAGCAGCTAGACTATATTTCTCTTTTTCCATCAGCCTCTCAAGATCTTTCTACATGGCTTAACCTTGGTGTGATAGTGT
>Ga0209929_1000691_pt1 | contig 12414 bp, 9 predicted proteins | sample SalPon2_C_H2O_MG_2_FD_185731 | JGI IMG/M metagenome (GOLD analysis project Ga0209929, IMG submission 185731) | Salt pond water microbial communities from South San Francisco under conditions of wetland restoration - Salt Pond MetaG SF2_C_H2O_MG... ... | reverse complement strand
CCGTGGTCGTCTTCTTTTGGTCTTCAGTGCAGACTTTGTTATGCCATGGAGAAGATGGGATTCGAACCCACGACCTCTTGACTGCCAGTCATAAAATAGCTATTACCATTGATTAACGTCAATTCAAATAAACAACTTTTATCGGTTGATATTCAATAGTTTATGTAATGTGTTAATTAGTGGTTTTTGTTGATTACGGTCATTTGCGTTAGATTTGTATGCAAATTGTATGCAAATTTTGATTTATGAGCACATTAGCTGTTAAGGTTGTTTTAGATACACGTCGCGCTTTGATAAAAAACGCCGGATCCAAGGATCCTATCTACCCCATTAAACTTCGAGTGACTTTTGCACGTAAGCAACGCTATTACCCTCTTGATGTAAGTGCCGTGTCAAAGGCAGATTGGGAAAAGATTCAGTCGGGGCAGCGCATGTCTAAATCGCAACGTGAGGTTTTTCATACCATCCGTGAATACGAAGGTAGAGCCATTGAAATTACAGATACGTTGCATCCCTTTAGTTTTCATGCTTTCGATTCACGGTGGGCGAATTCTACTGCCCCGGCCTCCACCACTAAGTCATTCAAGAAAGTCTTTAATGAGTATATCACCGATCTAAAAACCAGTGGCCGTGTTTCTACTTCCAACAGCTACAAGTGGGCACTTAAAAGTCTTCTATCCTTTTCCAAAAACTTAGCATGGAACGACCTCACCCCGGAGTTCCTTGAAGAGTATGAAGCCTACATGCGCGAAGAAGGCAAGTCTCAAAACACCATCGGCATCTACTTGCGCTCGCTGCGGGCGGTAATCAACTACGGTATTGCCAATGGACTCTTTGCCAAAGAGTATTATCCCTTTGGGCGTAAGTCGCACGGAAAGTACCAGATTCCTGCCGCTCAAAACAAAAAGCGGGCGTTAAGCAAGAAAGAGGTGGAAGCTATAAAAGCGCTAGAAGTAAAACCTGGATCACGAAAAGAACTGGCTCGGGACTTTTGGCTCTTCTCCTACTACGCCAACGGCTGCAACATCAAGGACATTGTGCACCTTAAATGGAAAGACATCGATTGGAAGGAAGGTGTGATTCAATTTGTCCGCAAAAAAACCGAACGTGCCAACAAATCCAACCAAGTTCAAATCACCGCGGTGATTCATCCGCACATCACCGAAGTCATTCAAAGAAGAGGCGTGGATGTTTCTCAGCCTGAAAACTATGTGTTTTCCATCATTGACGCGAACCAAACCGCCGAAGAACAGCACAAGCACACCCAAGAGTTTGTTCGACGCATCAACATTGGCCTAAAGCAAATCGCCAAAGAGCTGAATTTGACCAAAAACCTAACCACATACACCGCGCGCCATTCACATGCCTATGCATTACTGATGGGCGGTGCCTCATTGGAGGTCATTATGGACCAATTCAAGCACAGTTCTATGAAAACTACCATGAATTACATCGATTCCATCGACAATGAGAAGCGAAAAGACATCGCAAAACTGCTTTAAAAGCACTTTTTAAGTAGTAAAAAAGTAGTTTTTCAGACCTTTTTAGAACAAATTCGTACAAAAATGAGATGAAATTCGGCTGATTCGGACGTTTTTCGGGTGTTATTCAGGTGTTTTTTGGTGCATAAAGGAGATTTTTCTGCCTTTTTTAGTGCTTTTTCGACTACATTCAGCTTTAGTATGAAGATTTTGGGTCGCTTTTTTGTTAGAAAGTTCAAAAAAGCGACCGTAATGACCATTAATCACATAGTTCGTGGTATGAATGTCTCAGACATTGGTAATTTTTAGCCCGGAATCCTATTCCGTTAGCATGACCTATGATAACATGGGCGGTATTGTACAGAAGAATCAGACTGCTTCGTTAAACTATCCCGGTTACCCAGGTGAGAAGTACAACTACTACTATACACAAGGCAATACCGCGCACCCTCATGCCACCAGTAAAGTATGGGATCGCAGAAACCACAAACAGTACACCTACGGGTTTGATAGTAATGGGAATCCTACCACTACCCATGAGCAGTATGCCCCACCACTCCAGGGCCAACCCAACCCTTCAGGGCCTATAGATCTGATTCAGCAGAATTACTGGGATGAGCAAAACCAACTGCGTGGTTTGTGGAACCTTTCAGGATTGCATCACTATATTTATGATGCAGACGGTCAGCGTCTGATGAAAAGCTCCGTGCCTATGTCCTATTCTTCTGTAAATGCGCAGCAATTGCAGGCCACGAACTCTATTACCGCACAAGACTACACGGTCTATGTGAGTGCAGGGCTGGTGTATGAGAGTAATGGGGGATCAACTACCTATACCAAGCATTATTATGCTGGGCCACTGCGTGTAGCCTCGCAAATAGGCTCCGCAAACCCCAACTATGAAACGCACCCTCTTGGAGGACAAATTGCACCGGGAGGACCTGCAAACACGACCCCTGAATCCTACGGAGTGGCCGCATTGAGTGACTTGAATACCTTGCTCGCCAATTATGGCATGGCGGTGAATGCCAACGAGCCCCCACAGGATATCCTATCCATGCAGGTGATCAATGACCCTGATGAATGCAGAATGTTCTATGGTGACGACCTCATTGAAGAAAATCGATGTTTATGCGATAACTTCCCGGACATTGCTATTCAACAGGGTATAGATTGTAATCCCTATACACCCATCTACTGGTACCACCCCGACTACATCGGAAATATAGAATTTGTCACAGATCGTACCGGACAGCCCTATCAGCATTTCTACTACGCCGCCTTTGGGGATCCGATGGTCAGCCAACACGTGGGGACCGGGAGTTTTAATTCAGCCTATAGGTTCAATGCGAAGGAATTCGACGAGGAAACCGGGAACTACTACTATGGGGCGAGGTATTACCAGCCTAAATCCAGCATTTGGATGGGGGTGGATGCCTTGGCTACCTCATATCCCGGAATGAACCCTTATAACTTTGTGAAGGGGAATCCAATAATGGCTATTGATCCGGATGGGGATAGTGTTTGGGTTGATAATGGTCGACATGGGCAGCTTTTATTTGAAGGGGGAGCGTATTACAATAAGGACGGTTCTGAGTATACTGGCAAAACCACAAGATTTGCAAAAAACACACTTAACGCGCTTAATGAGATTTCTCGAAGTAGGACAGGTGGAACAATGATTCAAGAAATAAGTGAGTCAGATAATAATGTCATAATAAAACCTGGATCTTCTCGATTTACACATAATAGTTACCTTAAATCACAACGCGAGTGGCATAAATCTTCAAACCCCTATTATTCAAAAATGCTCCAAGCAGGGTATGATTTTGAAGGAGGAACTGGAGGCACAGTAGAATGGAATTCGAGAGGGGACGTATTACCAACCACATCTGGAGGTAAAATTGCTCCAGCTATAGATTTAGCACATGAATTGGCACATGCTTACGATGCAATTCATGGGCTAATGAATTTTGATAAAATTGAAGTTTTTGGAGTACCTGGAGTTAAAGAAATTGAGAAGAATGAATTTCAGGCAGTTTACAGAGAGAATTTAATTCGACAGGAATTAAATATGCCTTTGAGAACACATTATATTACAAATGAAACTACAGACGGAACGTTTATTAAAGGGCTTGGCCCAAATATGCTTGACAGTTCTGGTAAACCTAAAAGACCATCATGGTATTAAGATTAACCATTATTATTAGTTTTTTCACCCTGTGCTCGTGTTCGCTAACATTAAAAAGAGGAAAGCAAAAGGATCATATTGATTTTCATCAACTGAATTTAAACGTGTCAAAACATTTAGATTTAGATTCAACAATGTATATCAGAGGAGGGATGAAAAAGGCGTTTTTGATGTATAAAGACGGCGTGGTGTTCTATGTTGCAAACTCTGATTTGCATCCTAACATTTCAAACATAAAAGAGAACTATAGACCTAATGTGTATGATACTTTATTTTATCCAAGGGATAGTCTGACAATGGCACTAAATCTCATCCCGCCAATTGAAGATGTAACCATCTATGAAGGATATGATAACGAAGGGCTTTATTGGAAGCACAAACATATATCGGATACTAGAATCGGTATGGGTTTTAGTAATTGCAATAAACATCAAGTCCCTGAATCAATTATGTTATTTGACTCTATAGTTCAAATGGTTGAGAACCGCTAGAATTTCAAAGGAATTACATTGGACTTGCAACAAAATTATGGACAAAAAGTTAAGCTGCAATTTTACCTGTTTTGTTTAATTGTTCAAATTCCTGAATACTGAGCATTCCCAGTTTGGAGTGCTTTCTTTTACGGTTATACCAAGCTTCAATCCACCAGAAGACATCGTTCTCGGCTATTCGCCTGCTGTCGTACTTATTTCTGTACACGCGTTCTACTTTCAGTGTTTTGAAAAAGCTTTCAGCCACAGCGTTGTCCCAGCAATCACCTTTTCTACTCATGCTTTGGTTGACGAAAAACGGGTCACGTCCTATTTGTGGGGAGAAGTTAGTTTGAGTTACCTTTAAAAACAAAAATGTCAGAGTTTGATGCGGGTGCTTTGCGTTATGTCTTTCCAGAGGAGTTATTGCGCTATTTCGATATTGTAGAGAGTGGTATTCATACGGATAAGCCCACAGGAGAGGATTACTTGGAAGTGGTTTTTGAAGAGAAGAACACCTTGCCTGATGGCTATTCCAAAGAAGAGTACGAGAGCAAAGGCTTCTTTGATTGGAAAAATAACTCAAAGTGACCCACCTATCCAACTCTAAACTGACCCACCTATAAAGAACCTCACGATGTTAAAAGATAGGGTCGTTGAAGAATGGAAGTTTTCCTATAGGCAAGTTGTTAATAACTCTTTACAATGTAAGATTAATTTGCCTTAGTATTCTCTGCTTGGCTCATCTTCTTTCTCATGGATTCACTGTCAAGTTCTATTTGGTAAGAACCATGAACCCAACGATCCATTAATGCATCTGCCAAGGTTAGGTCCCCAATGACTTCATGCCAGGATGTAATAGGGATTTGACCGACCACCATGGTAGATTTCCTACCATGGCGGTCTTCCATAACATCCATCAACAGGGATCTACCGGTGGCATCCAACACTTGAAGACCAAAGTCATCAAGGATCAACAGGTCCGTCTTTTCTAACTTTTTGAGTTCTTTAATGAGCGAGCCCTCTGTTTTTGCTTGCTTGAGCTCCGTTGTAAGGCGAGCCGTGTTGGCGTAGCGCACACGCTTTCCCAGTTCACATGCCGCACGCCCTAATGCCGTAGCCATAAAGCTTTTACCCGTACCTGTTGGACCTGTAATCAGGACGTTTTGGGCTTGCGTGAGGTACATTCCCTCAGAGAGCTGTTGGATTAGGCTGGAGTCTATCCCTCGCTCGGGTGTGATTTGAAGTTGTGAGATTGAAGCCTCATAACGGAACTGAGCCATACGCGTAAGCCTAGTAATGGCTCTATTATAGCGGTCTATCCATTCTGTTTCTGCCAGGTGTTCCATGAGCTCATGCGCATTAAAGCGGCTTTGCGGCGCCTCCAACAGCTCATCATAGGCACGCAACATGCCATAAAGTCGCAGCTTTCTAAGGGTCTCTTTTGTGTTTTCTATCATTTTCATTGGTGTTTAATTACGTGTTTGCATAATATTCTCCTCCACGGATGTGCTTGTGCTGCACAACGTTGGGTGAGGTTTCTTCACGTTGATACAGCTTTCTACTTAAGACGGTACTGACGACCATATAGTTGATGGTGTCCAGTGTAAGCGCATAGCCACAAGAAAGCTCAACCTCGCTATCACTATGCCTTCTCGCCAACGAGAGTATACCATCACAGCTCTTAAATCCTTGTTCGGGATGTGCACTGTGCTCTAACAGGTATGTAAAGACCTTGACACACTGGGGACCTATGCCTTGCGCTTTTTTTATGTAATAATCGGCAGAGCGCTCCACCAGCAGACGATGACCTGCACTAAGGTGTTCTGGATGTGTGGTGTACTTGTTGGTGCGATAATCCCTCACATGCTCAGCCACTAAAGCGTATTGATGGTACAACTTCACTAACTTGGAGGTGTAGGTCATCTCCAGTTGCTTGCCGATTAACACGTGCGGTACCGAGTAGTAATGACGGTCCTCATATAGACTTACGTGGCCGTTCTTTGCGACCAGTACCTTTTTAATGGTGACCGGCTCATAGGCTTGTTGGGGTAGCGCTGAGAGCTGCCGACGCTCGTTCGCCTCAAAGTCAGCACGACGAGAATCACCGTCGTTTAACGGCGCATCATTAAGCTCTTCTAATTTCTCCCATAGGGCCAGGTTAAGCTCATCCAACGAGTGTGGTTCACTCATCCGCACATCCACATAGATGCGCTGATAGATGATCTTTACAGCCCCTTCAACGAGCGCCTTGTCGCGGGGACGCGCAACACGTGCCGGCAAGGCCACCATCCCGTAGTACTCCAAAAAATGAGCAAACGTAGGGTTTAAGTCCGGCTCATAACGATCCGCACGAAGAACGGCACTCTTTAAATTGTCAGGAACAATGGCATTGGGCGTTCCCTCAAAGTAGTCCACAGCGTTTTGACATCCTTCCACAAAAGAATGCTTGCGCTGGTTCATCTGTGCCTCCACATAGATCAGCTGTGAAGCCGGTAAAATAGCCACAAAGACTTCACACAAGGTCACCTCACCCGTCTCTGGATCTACATATTCTAGTTTGTCTCCCGTGTAGTCCACAAACATCTTGTCCCCATACACATGGTGTAGTTTTAAAGTCCCATTGTGCCTATTTAGATAGTTGTTCATGTGCTTCCTGAACTGCGTGTCACTGTAGGGGTTGGGCGTGCTTAAAGCGTATTGCCTATATATATATTGAATGGTTATGCCCCTCTTTTTTAGCTGTTTAGCATACCCGGAAAGCAACGGAAATAAAAAATCATAGCGCTCATCTTTTTGACTCGATGGACTCTGACGGATCAATAAATTCGAGAGCTCTATACCGCTAAGCGCCATCCACTCCTCATAACTCAAGGGAAAACTCTTGATTTTGGACCAATACGACCGTACCGTCGTCCTGGACACACGCGATAAATCCGCCGCTTTGCGGCTACTCGCGCCTTGAAAATGCAACTGAACTAGTAATCGTAACTTGTACATAATGATTGGATTATTTGCCATAATATGTGATTTTGTCACACGAAGGAAATTTCCAAACTTGAACAGAACAAAGTTTTTAACAGGTGGACCAGTTTAGAGTTGGATACGTGGACCAGTTGAATCCGAAATCCGTGGACCAGTTTAGAGTTCTATCGGTGGGCCAATTTGAGGTTGGATTGGTGGGTCAGTTCAATGCGTTTTTTCCAACCTACTCTTCCCCGAGAATATGAGCCGTGCTATTGCCATTGATGAAGTGAGCCTAACCCGTGGAGAGCTTTACACCATTGTCAGTTCCCGAAACCGATCGGGGAGAAAAGGAAAACTGATTGCTGTAGTGGCTGGAACCAAGGCTGAAGATCTTATTACCGTTTTAAGTAAGCTCCCTAAGGCTCAACGCGATGCGGTAGAAGAAATCACCCTAGACATGTCTCCTAGTATGCGCAAAGCCTGCGAATCCTTGTTTTTATATGCCAAGTTGGTCACAGATCGCTTTCACGTGGTACGCTTGTGCGCAGAGGCCATGCAAAAGGCACGCATAGACCAACGTTGGAAAGAGATAGACAAGGAAAACAAATCCATACTGCGGGCACGCAAGGCCGGCAAGGGATACAGAGTCAAGACTTTTAGTAACGGAGACACCCCAAAACAACTGTTGGCACGTTCTAGATACATCCTTTACAAGTTGCCCCATCAGTGGACTCAAAATCAAATGGTCAGAGCGGCAACGCTGTTCCAGGCCTATCCAGAGATCGAAAAGGCGTACAAGCTACATCTAGAGTTCAGAACCATTTATGAAGGTACCGACAGAACAGGAGCGGGCAAAGAACTCATGAAATGGATATACAAAGTACAGGAGTCCGGCAATGAATACTTCCAGACTGTGGCAGACTCTCTGATCAACCATTGGGACAACATCTTGAACTTCTTCAACAACAGAAGTACCAATGCACATGCCGAGTCTCTAAACGCTCAAATCAAACTCTTCAGAGCCAATCTATGTGGAGTGACAGACACCAGATATTTCCTCTTTAGATTCCAGAAAATCTTTGCTTAAATTAGATCACTCCCCAAAAAAATCCGCTGATCCACTATAGGCCTTTGTGTAATTTTATGCGTGCTTAATTCCGTCAATATACTAAAAAAAAAGGAAATTAATGTGTCTATTTGATGGTACAATTAGCAGAACGAATTGCTAGCAGTCTATTCACATGGGTGCGGACAACAAAGTCCTTCAATATTTACCAATTTTAAAACAAGAACCTCTTCCTGTGTAGAAATATTTACAAACTCTTTTTGATTCCCTAGTGGAACTTTATAACTCATCGCATGTCCCAAGAACATTTTGTCAGGCTTGAAAATATAAAGTGAATGATTTCCTTCTGATGAAATGTGACATGAAAAACTGAAATTGTATTCTTTACCTACCTCCAATTTATTTCCCTCACAAATTACCCGGTCCGAAACACCAATAACCTTCTTATTCTTCTCTTCAGAAAAGAGATATAAAAGATAAAATTTTTTAGTCGAATCAACACTTATAATCTTCCATTCACCCATATAATCTTCTAAAATGGGCTCCACTTTATGAGATGCACAATTTCTGTAATCCTCTCTTTCCATTGAGGCAGTATTGAACACCTCTTTCGATTTACATCCTGAAATTATAATGAGCAACAGAATAAAAATTTTAATTCCTAAGAGTTTGAACATAAATATCGCCATTAAAATAAAAGTGAACCCAACCCGTTTTAGGATCTACAAAAGCCCCAATTGAACTTGGATCAAACCCTTGAGGAGGTACAGTTCCGTGTGCTTGATTATATATAGCTCCTCCTGGTTTTGCATTAATTCCTTGCTGTAAGGATAACTTCCCAGCTTCATAAGATTCTAATAGCTCATGCAGCTGTGACTGCCCTCTTTGCGCTCCCCCTGCCTTATCGAGCGCTTTAAGAAGAAAAGGTACAACTTTTTGACTCGTTTCGACACATTTTTTGTCAGGAGAAAGAGTAGTGCCTAAAAAACTTCCTCCAGGTACTACCTTACCATCACTCATGATTCCAGATTTACTGGCTTCAATATTTACCATAATCTTATCGTCATCGATCGCATCCATTACTGATTGAGCCTCCTGACTAATATTATTCTCGTCTCCTTTAAACTCATATGATAGGGTTCCATTCTCCTTATCTCTGCGAATTTTCAACTCATCTCCAAGTCGCTTGTTTAATTCATTTACAAACATTCTTGACTGATCTCCATTTACAGTAACAGTATCTCCATCCGGATCAATAGCCATTATTGGATTCCCCTTCACAAAGTTATAAGGGTTCATTCCGGGATATGAGGTAGCCAAGGCATCCACCCCCATCCAAATGCTGGATTTAGGCTGGTAATACCTCGCCCCATAGTAGTAGTTCCCGGTTTCCTCGTCGAATTCCTTCGCATTGAACCTATAGGCTGAATTAAAACTCCCGGTCCCCACGTGTTGGCTGACCATCGGATCCCCAAAGGCGGCGTAGTAGAAATGCTGATAGGGCTGTCCGGTACGATCTGTGACAAATTCTATATTTCCGATGTAGTCGGGGTGGTACCAGTAGATGGGTGTATAGGGATTACAATCTATACCCTGTTGAATAGCAATGTCCGGGAAGTTATCGCATAAACATCGATTTTCTTCAATGAGGTCGTCACCATAGAACATTCTGCATTCATCAGGGTCATTGATCACCTGCATGGATAGGATATCCTGTGGGGGCTCGTTGGCATTCACCGCCATGCCATAATTGGCGAGCAAGGTATTCAAGTCACTCAATGCGGCCACTCCGTAGGATTCAGGGGTCGTGTTTGCAGGTCCTCCCGGTGCAATTTGTCCTCCAAGAGGGTGCGTTTCATAGTTGGGGTTTGCGGAGCCTATTTGCGAGGCTACACGCAGTGGCCCAGCATAATAATGCTTGGTATAGGTAGTTGATCCCCCATTACTCTCATACACCAGCCCTGCACTCACATAGACCGTGTAGTCTTGTGCGGTAATAGAGTTCGTGGCCTGCAATTGCTGCGCATTTACAGAAGAATAGGACATAGGCACGGAGCTTTTCATCAGACGCTGACCGTCTGCATCATAAATATAGTGATGCAATCCTGAAAGGTTCCACAAACCACGCAGTTGGTTTTGCTCATCCCAGTAATTCTGCTGAATCAGATCTATAGGCCCTGAAGGGTTGGGTTGGCCCTGGAGTGGTGGGGCATACTGCTCATGGGTAGTGGTAGGATTCCCATTACTATCAAACCCGTAGGTGTACTGTTTGTGGTTTCTGCGATCCCATACTTTACTGGTGGCATGAGGGTGCGCGGTATTGCCTTGTGTATAGTAGTAGTTGTACTTCTCACCTGGGTAACCGGGATAGTTTAACGAAGCAGTCTGATTCTTCTGTACAATACCGCCCATGTTATCATAGGTCATGCTAACGGAATAGGATTCCGGGCTAAAAATTACCAATGTCTGAGACATTCATACCACGAACTATGTGATTAATGGTCATTACGGTCGCTTTTTTGAACTTTCTAACAAAAAAGCGACCCAAAATCTTCATACTAAAGCTGAATGTAGTCGAAAAAGCACTAAAAAAGGCAGAAAAATCTCCTTTATGCACCAAAAAACACCTGAATAACACCCGAAAAACGTCCGAATCAGCCGAATTTCATCTCATTTTTGTACGAATTTGTTCTAAAAAGGTCTGAAAAACTACTTTTTTACTACTTAAAAAGTGCTTTTAAAGCAGTTTTGCGATGTCTTTTCGCTTCTCATTGTCGATGGAATCGATGTAATTCATGGTAGTTTTCATAGAACTGTGCTTGAATTGGTCCATAATGACCTCCAATGAGGCACCGCCCATCAGTAATGCATAGGCATGTGAATGGCGCGCGGTGTATGTGGTTAGGTTTTTGGTCAAATTCAGCTCTTTGGCGATTTGCTTTAGGCCAATGTTGATGCGTCGAACAAACTCTTGGGTGTGCTTGTGCTGTTCTTCGGCGGTTTGGTTCGCGTCAATGATGGAAAACACATAGTTTTCAGGCTGAGAAACATCCACGCCTCTTCTTTGAATGACTTCGGTGATGTGCGGATGAATCACCGCGGTGATTTGAACTTGGTTGGATTTGTTGGCACGTTCGGTTTTTTTGCGGACAAATTGAATCACACCTTCCTTCCAATCGATGTCTTTCCATTTAAGGTGCACAATGTCCTTGATGTTGCAGCCGTTGGCGTAGTAGGAGAAGAGCCAAAAGTCCCGAGCCAGTTCTTTTCGTGATCCAGGTTTTACTTCTAGCGCTTTTATAGCTTCCACCTCTTTCTTGCTTAACGCCCGCTTTTTGTTTTGAGCGGCAGGAATCTGGTACTTTCCGTGCGACTTACGCCCAAAGGGATAATACTCTTTGGCAAAGAGTCCATTGGCAATACCGTAGTTGATTACCGCCCGCAGCGAGCGCAAGTAGATGCCGATGGTGTTTTGAGACTTGCCTTCTTCGCGCATGTAGGCTTCATACTCTTCAAGGAACTCCGGGGTGAGGTCGTTCCATGCTAAGTTTTTGGAAAAGGATAGAAGACTTTTAAGTGCCCACTTGTAGCTGTTGGAAGTAGAAACACGGCCACTGGTTTTTAGATCGGTGATATACTCATTAAAGACTTTCTTGAATGACTTAGTGGTGGAGGCCGGGGCAGTAGAATTCGCCCACCGTGAATCGAAAGCATGAAAACTAAAGGGATGCAACGTATCTGTAATTTCAATGGCTCTACCTTCGTATTCACGGATGGTATGAAAAACCTCACGTTGCGATTTAGACATGCGCTGCCCCGACTGAATCTTTTCCCAATCTGCCTTTGACACGGCACTTACATCAAGAGGGTAATAGCGTTGCTTACGTGCAAAAGTCACTCGAAGTTTAATGGGGTAGATAGGATCCTTGGATCCGGCGTTTTTTATCAAAGCGCGACGTGTATCTAAAACAACCTTAACAGCTAATGTGCTCATAAATCAAAATTTGCATACAATTTGCATACAAATCTAACGCAAATGACCGTAATCAACAAAAACCACTAATTAACACATTACATAAACTATTGAATATCAACCGATAAAAGTTGTTTATTTGAATTGACGTTAATCAATGGTAATAGCTATTTTATGACTGGCAGTCAAGAGGTCGTGGGTTCGAATCCCATCTTCTCCATGGCATAACAAAGTCTGCACTGAAGACCAAAAGAAGACGACCACGG